>Ga0209633_10000253_pt1 | contig 64172 bp, 44 predicted proteins | sample Cruoilmetagenom1_FD_187290 | JGI IMG/M metagenome (GOLD analysis project Ga0209633, IMG submission 187290) | Oil polluted marine microbial communities from Coal Oil Point, Santa Barbara, California, USA - Sample 1 (SPAdes) (version 2) | ecosystem: Environmental > Aquatic > Marine > Oil seeps ... | reverse complement strand
AACAGAGCAAAACTTCTTGGCTTTTAGCTGGTATATCAACTTCTCTAAATATTACTTCCACTCTACCAGAAAGACCGATAAATTACACAGCGATATCATCAGATGGATCCCAAATATTTCCAGACCGGCACGAAGCGCTGCCATGTTATTTAATTAATATAAGCTCTGTAGTTTTAAACTATGGAGACAATAGCAGCGCAAATTTAACTTCTGACCCTGTTCTTTTTTATAAGGACCAAGATAGGTTTACCTTTTGGGACGGCAAGAAAGTACCTGCAAATAGCAATGTAATATCGCATAAACGGACCCTCATGGAATTTGAGAAGCTCCTCGATCTGGCTAATGAGAATAGTGATAGAGAAAATACAATTTCGATTTCAGATGGGACACTAATCCTCTGGAGTTTAGAAGGGACGCCGTCAGATTTCAAGAAAGCAATACTTAAGCCTTTTCTTGATATTATAAAAGAGTTTAAGAACCTGCGAATACCTCTGATTGGTTATATCAGTTACCCGAGTAGTACTGATGTTATAAACACTCTCAGATTGGGACTTTGTCCCGAAAAAGTGAGCTATTGTAACCAGTGTCCCTACACCGAACTCCCGGAGCTTCCGTGCTCGCCAATTGAAGGTCTTACGGATAGAAACCTTTTCTCAACATTATTGAAACAAGGTGAAATGTCGGCAGTGTTTAGAAGTTCCTCTAAAATTTTAGAATCATATGGCGATCACAATATTTATTTTTTCTATTTAAATATTGGTCAAGAGATAGCGCGAGTGGAGATCCCTAAATGGATAGCAGAGGACTCTGAAATGCTTAAACTTGTTCATACATTGGTTTACGATCAAGCCAAAAAGGGAAAGGGGTATCCTGTTGCTATTTCAGAGTCTCACGAAAAAGCTGTTGTCAGAGGGAAGGACCGGAATTATTTTTTTGACCTTATAAAAGATTCAATGGTAAAAGCTGATTTTAACGTATCAATTTCCAGAAAGGGTGTATCAAAAAGAGTGCCGGGAGTCTAATGGAACATATTGGTGAAGTAATTGAATCTAGTACAAAGGGCTTTATCGCCCAGTCGCCTAAAGTTGGGGAATCGCCATCTTTCGGTACATTTGTTAAAACAGATTCAACCCCTGTAGTGTATGGGTTGGTTTACGAAATAATTACTGAAAGTGGTGAACCAGGTAGAAAACCTACAGCTTATGATATGAGTATCGATGAGCTTAAGCGTGAGCAGCCTCAGATTTTTGAGCTTTTGAAGACCGAGTTCCATGTATTGACGATAGCCTATGCGCAATCAAAAGAGATTAAATTCACGTTATCACCACTCCCATCTCCAATCCATTCCTTCGTGTATGAATGCACCAACAAAGAGAAAAAGGAGCTTAGTCAACAGGATTTCTTTTTAAGAACAATTATGTCTTCTTCAAATATCTCTATTGACGATCTTATCATTTCATCTCTTTCTAATGCCAGTAAGATCAGAAAGAATGACGATGAATATATAGTAAGAATGGGCAAGAGCCTTTCAAGGTATTTTAAGGATGATTATGAGAGGTTAAGTTCTATATTAAGACGAATCTTATAAAGATTGTTCAAATATTTCAAGCACCATATCTAGATTTTTCAAATCATCAAATATGTGATCTGGATCGTGCTCTTCTAATTGCTCCCTCGAGTAACTACCGGTAGCAACGCCAACCGTTACGGCTCCGGCGGCTCTACCGTGGTTTATATCAAAAGGGGTATCTCCAATCACAAATGTTTTTTGTATATCAGTGTTATGATCAATGTGATCTTTTGCCCTGTCTTTCGCTTTTAGTATTAAGCGCTCTCTGCTATGTGAATCAGAGCCAAAGCCCCCGAACTTGAAATGTCCATCTAATCCCGCGCTTCGTAGTTTGATCCAAGCGCCTTGTTCGATATTGCCCGTTGCTACTCCTAGAACCATATCTTCTCTCGAAGATAGACTTTCGAGTAATTCTGGAATTCCCGGCATTACGGTAGTCTCTGAATTGTCTGTCTCTTCTTCTAGGAAAGGAATATACAGTTTATAGAGCTCCTGGGCCTCTTCGTGAGAAAAATCCCGGTTTAATTCATTCATAAAAATCTCTTGCAAAATAATGGGATCCGTTTTTCCCGCAGCATCTATTCTGGTCATTGCTTCTGTAATGCCATATATATTTTCAAACGCCCGGTTTGCTGCCCTTGTCCCTGCGCCATTGGTCAACAATAATGTGCCGTCTATATCAAAGAGTAAAAGTTTCATCGTTTATTTAGATTCGATTTCCTCTAGTGTAATTGAGTAGAACTCAGACTCAAGTTCCCAGAGCTCATATGCTTTTTTCGATGCTGTGCTCAATAGCTCAGTGTGTGGACTCTCTTGTTCGCTGATCTCTTTAAGAACTAGAGCAATATTGCTCCATTTGCTGCCGATAAAGCCCATCTTTTCAGCTAATCCGAGTTCTTTAACTAAAGGAACTATATTTTCGGCTTCCTTTAAAAAGTCTCTGTATATCCATCTGAAACCAGCTCCCCCAACACCCCTTTTCTTAATAACCTGGTACCCAAACCTAGAGCACCATTTCCAGTCAGACACATCTTTCCAATTTGGCAAATCTTCAGACCAGTTTTTTATCTTATGCGCACCAGATTCGCCCCTTCCGCCAGTACAACCATAAAGCATTTTTCTTGCGTTTTCTCTCATTGCTTCTGGGATGATTTCTTCCAGATTGATTACGTTATTATTTAACCTTACTTCTATAAAGTTATTATTAAGTGGGTTAGATAGATCTTTTGAAGCCATACCGTTTTTCAAATCAAGATAAGGCACTTTCTGTAGCCCCTCAAAATGGTTATCTGCAACAAACATCGTTTCGGTTTCGTCGTCATATCCCCACACTGATACTATGTGTCCTGGAAAGTGTGTGGAAGAATTATAGTAATCTAAATAATATATGTCGGTCTGAATTACTACAGGTATATCTTGATCTATAAATTTTTTGATTTCATCAATTACATTATCGTGGGCGTGATTCCATGAGGTCTCCTTATTTATTAAACTTAGGAAAGTTGTTTCCATATCGGGACCTCTAACAAATATCATATGAGAAGGGCTAATATCATCGTTTATAGAATAATAAAAACCTAATCCGCCCCCGATTCCAAAACACATTGCTTCAGACAGGTTATATCCAAAGTGAGTCATGACATCTCTCATTGTCACAGATCCGCAGTGAAGACCAGGTATATGCGTCCAGTTATCAATTATCTTTTTCATAGAATTAATAAGCTACCATAGGATCATATTTTTATTCACTATAAACTTGCTCATTTGTGATCAAAAAAAAAGCAACAAAAATAAATGCCTATTACTACTATGTGATGTAGTGAAATTAGTTTATACTACTTATTGGTTATAATAAGGTTCTATTAAAGGTCTGGGAGCCAATTAACGGAACTATTATCAAGTACTAATAATAATTTTGTTTTATATAAACTTGCCATCATCCTCCAAAGGGCGAGCTGATGAAAATTTTTTTCATTAGCTTGCCCTTGTTTTTTACACTAAAAAGCATCCTATGTCTTTAAATTTCATCCATTATACTAATGGGTATGAATATGAATTCTAATAAACTAATTTTATTGGAGGCGTTCTTAAATGAACAGTTTTAAATCTATAGCGGCAATTGCTATTTTTGTTATTTTAGCCCCTTTTTCAGTGGTTCAGTCTCAGGAGGACAATAATTACTCAACTGTGGTGGACTCTGAAGAATTCAAAGCTTACTGGTACGATGGAAATGCTGAGATTACAAGCTACAAACTTGAACAAGCCCGATACGGCGAGCTTCATGAAGGCTATGCAGTGCTCGTTTTTGTTACCGAAGATTTTTCAAAATCAAAACAGGTGAAACTAGATACTCCCCAAAATGCAAATAATGACGATGTTAAGGTTCTTAAGCTAAACAGGATTAAAAAATTCGACACAGGTGTGTATCGCTACTCCATGATGGACTCGGTATTTACTCCCGTCTATATAAATGAATATCCCAACACTCTTAAAGTTAGCTCCTCTTCTCAAGAGTGGTGCGGTAATACATTTACCCAACTTAATCTCGATAATAATCGTTACAATGTGCAGAGTTTCTCTTACTTTGAATCCGAGGGCGACAGCAATTTTAATCTCCAACAAGAAATTCTAGAAGATGAGCTGTGGGCAAGAATTAGACTTGCTCCGGATAATCTCCCGGTAGGCCGGATAAAAATAATACCGGCGACGATGGCTTCCAGGCTTACTCATAAAGAGTTGAAGGTAGAAATTGCTGAAGCAACACTTGAACAAAATGCCGATGATTCCAATTTGATGGACTATAAATTAGTTTATGATGATTCGGGACGCGCTATGGAGATTACTTTTAGCAAAACCTTTCCGTATGAAATTCTGTCATGGGAAGAAACATATAAAAGCGGATTCGGAAACAACGCTAAAACTCTCACTACCAAGGCAACCAAGAACAAAGTGTTGATTGGTGATTATTGGAATAAGAATAAAACAGTTGACCGTAAATTGAGAAAGAAACTTGGATTGGAAGATTAAACAAGCGACCCCAAGACGGGGCCGCTTATCCTATAAAATTTAATTGATTTCTACTTTGATTTCTTTGGGTTTCGCCTCTTCCTTTTTGGGTAGAGTCAGTTCCAGCACCCCTTCTTTGTAATTAGCTGTAATTCCTTCAGGGTTTACATCTTCTGATAGAATGAAACTTCTGGTGAAATTACCGTAACTGCGCTCCACTCTAACATAGTTATCTTTTTCGACTTTCTCCTCAAATTTTTTCTCGCCTTTGAGTGTAAGAGTATTATCGTTCACATCAATATTGATTTCCTCTTTTGTCAGCCCTGGTAGCTCAGCATTCAGTACGTAACTATTATCAGTTTCGTAAATATCTACTTTGGGCGTCCAGGTTGTATCATCTAATCCTTCCGCCTGTTGTAGCCCACGATCGAATTCGTTAAAGAATCTACCAACATTTCTCTGAAATGGTCTAAAACTTCTGTATGGTTCCCAAACTTTTAATCTCATTTTTTTTTACCTCCGTACTGTCAATTTTTTCCTACACTTACAAATTAGTCACGCTTTTTAGTAATTCAAGATATTTTTTTCAAACCAGATATTTTTTCAAACCAGGAAAATCTGGTTATTTTATAGAATTGAGTAAAGGGGGTTGCTATGCTAACTGCAGATGATCTAATAAAAAAGTTTAACATGAAGCTGCTGCCGGTAGAGGGCGGATATTACAGCGAAACTCATAGGGCTGACCACATCTTATCGGAATCTTCATTGCCTGAGAAGTACAATTATGAGAGGTCATTAAGTACGGCAATGTATTACATGCTGACCCCAGACACAAAGTCATTACTTCATCGTCTCCCAACGGATGAAATATTTCATTTTTATCTTGGAGACCCGGTCTTGATGCTGCAACTCTATCCTGATGGTTCGACCAATAAGGTGATTCTCGGACAGGATATAAAACAGGATCAATCTGTACAAGTTAATGTGCCAAAAGGCGTATGGCAGGGTTCTTCTTTGTTAGAGGGCGGGAAATTTGCATTGATGGGAACTACTATGGCGCCCGGTTTTGATTTTGCTGATAATGAAATAGGCAAAAGGGATGGCTTAATCAAACTTTACCCTTCATCCGAAGATTTGATTAAACAACTAACTGAATAGTTGTTTATGCCAATTGTTATAGCTTAATTTCAACATAAGCTTTTTCTCTCATATTTTGAAGCCAGGTTCTTAGCTGTTCTTCAGCTTTTTGCCTGTGAATTACCTGCCTTATTTCTTCTTTCTCACTATCACTAATAAATGTCTCATCACCTGCTGGTTCATCGTTGTTATTGCTGCTGCTGTTGCTCGGTCCTGTTCGATTAAGAACCTTTAAAACGTGGTATCCTGCCGGGGATTGCACAGGCCCTGAAACTTTGCCTTCAGGGGTTCTTTCAACGGCAATTTCCAGCTGTTCTATCAAATCTCCTTTCTTAAAAGTTCCTAAGTTCCCACCTTTATCAGCGGTAAAGCTATCGTCAGAGTATTCTCTTGCAAGGGTCCCGAAATCGTCTCCTGATTTAGCTAATTCTGCCACTTCTATAGCCTTATCTTCGGCATTAGGGGTATCTGGCGCAATTAGAATATGCGCAATTTCCACTTCTTCTTCAGACGTTTCTGTAAAATTTGATGAATAGTCAATCTCTCCGTAATTTTCTTTATAATATTTTATTATTTCATCATCTGTGACTACAATCTTATTTCTTAACTGAGATTCAAGAAGTTTATTACCTAAAGTTTGAACCCTCCACTGCTCTCTAAAAGATTCAGGCGTGAGGTTCTGTTTTTTTAAGACTTCTTCCATCTGATCCTCATTAAGGCCATATCTATTTCTGACCTCTTCTATGCTTGCATCTAATTCCTCTTTACTTACTGTAAGCCCTCTTCTTTTTGCTTCCTGTTCGAATAATTTTGATTCGACCATTTGGTTTAAAATTGTTCTCTCATCTAATGGCTCTGCCGTAGTTGGATCTAGGCTTAGAGAGGTCTCTCTTAGCTCAGATAATGTTATAAGATCATCATTAACGATTGCAACTACTCTATCTATGACTTCTTTAGCATTAAGTGAGGTAGATATAAACCCTGTTATTAATAACAAGCAGGTAATTTTAATAAGTTTATTTTTCATTTGATTCACTTTTGGATATCTCCTTTAGTCTATCTTTATATACGGTGACTTCCCATTCGTTTCTTAGACCGTTTATATAATTGAGAAGCCTTTCGTTAATCAACTCTGAACGTATCAGACGTTCAACCTGCGCATACGGCGCATAATCAGGTTTTTTATTTGCTTTAATTATAAGGTAACCATCGTTAACTTCAAACGGTTTTGTAATCTCTCCTTGTTTAAGCATAAACATTTCTTTATCTATTTTCTCGGGAAATCTTCCCCGACTAATATACCCTACTTTACCAGCCTTTTTTTGAGAAATTGGATCATCTGAAAACTCTATAGCAAGCTCTTCAAAGCTCTCGCCTGCAATTGCTCTATTTGAAACAAGTTCAGCCTTGGAGAGGGCAGACGCTTTAGGATTATCTTCGTTCATATCAAATCTAATAAATATTTTACTAACATCTATACGTTGAAAATCTTTTTGATGCTGATCATAGTATTCTTTTAACTCTTCTTGATTCACTTCCAATTCTTCTAATACTTCCTTTCCAAGAGTTTTTGTTACGAGCTTTCTCTTATAGTTATTTATATTTTCTTGAATATCTTCTCTATTTTCATACCCTCTTTTTAATGCCTCGTTATATAACACCTTCTCGTTTATATGGGTTTGAAGAAATTCGTTTAGTTTGTCCGGGGATGAGGTATAGATGGACTTTTGTTTAAAGGAAAGTTTGTTAAGTTCGTTGGTGAGATCATCTTTTGTAATATTCTCTGATCCGATTTTAACCAATATATTAGAATTGGATTCACCATTCTCAGAATCATTACAGCTAATAACTAAACATGTAAATAGTAACAGAATGATAATTCTCATATCTTTCATACTCCGAAGTTAAGTCTTATTGGGCTTTTTCTTTTGATCTTTCTAGTTTTCGTAAGTCTTGCAATATATTTCTAGTCTCTTCAATAGAATCGTCACTTTCATGGAATACTTCCATTTTACCTTTAGGTGGAAAGCTAGTATAGAAATTTGAATTTTCTGAAAATATTATAACGGTTCGTTTATGTTTTATCTCAGCTTTTTCAATAAAGAGTCCTTTCATTGAGAGTTTCAATTCCATTAGTTCAATTAAGTTTGAAGTAGCTTCTGGTATATCTCCGAATCGGTCCATTAGCTCTACTCTTAAATCAAGGATATCTTCTTTTTTAACTAATGAGGATAATCTCTTATAAATAAGGAGCCTCTCGGCATCATTATATATATAATCATCTGGTATTAATGCAGGTAAGTTGAGAGAAATCTCTGGTTCAACTTCTTCTTTTTGAATTTCTCCCTGGAGTCTTTTAACAGCTCCTTCTAACATATCTAAGTACATCTCGAGCCCAACATCAGCAATGTGTCCGGATTGTTCGTTTCCAAATAGATGTCCCGCGCCCCTTATTTCAAGATCAGAGAGAGCAAGTTTAAATCCGGATCCGAGTTCTTTAAATTCTGATATGACTTTGAGTCTTCTCTTGGCTTCATCTGTAAGAGGTTTTGTACTTGGAATTAAGAGGTATGCATATGCCTTTTCTTGAGACCGCCCGACCCTTCCTCGCAATTGATACAGATCAGCAAGACCAAAAGTATTAGCTTCATCAATTACTATAGTATTTGCTCTTGGTATATCTAGTCCAGATTCTACTATTGCTGTCGTGACAAGTATATCTATATCGCCTTTTATAAATCTTTCTATACTCTCCTCAAGAGGTTTTTCTCTCATCCTTCCGTGCGTCACTTCAATTCTCGCATATGGAACTAATTCATGAACTTGATCCGCCACTCTATAAATATCTTTAATTCGGTTATGAATATAGAAAACAGCTCCTCCACGCTTAATTTCTTTGGATAAAGCTTCAACAATAATATTAGGATTAAACTTGTACACATGAGTTTCGATTGATTGTCTGCCTTCAGGGGGAGTGGTTATTAGACTGATATCCCGAATTTTAGCCAGCGAGAGCTGAAGGGTTCTAGGGATAGGGGTTGCGCTTAGTGAAAGTACATCAACTCCTTGTTTCAGCTTTTTAAGCTTTTCTTTTTGAGATACCCCGAACCTATGTTCCTCATCGATAATAAGAAGACCTAAATCTTTAAATTTTATTTTGTCGTTTAGTAGTTTGTGGGTTCCAATGATTATATCGATGTTGCCATCTTCCAATTTCTTTATTATTTCTTTTTCGTGTTTACCAGTATTGAATCTAGAGATAGCATCAATGTTAATTGGGTAGGTATTTAATCTATTTAGAGCCGTTTTGTGGTGCTGATCTGCTAGAAGTGTAGTTGGTACAAGAAAGGCTACCTGTTTTCCGTCCATAGCGGCTTTAAAGGCCGCTCTCAGCGCAACTTCTGTTTTTCCAAAACCTACATCTCCACAGATTAATCTGTCCATTGGTTTTGAAGATTCCATATCCTGCATGACATCTTCAATTGCCGCCTCCTGATCAGGGGTTTCCTCATATCCAAACTCTAACTCAAACTCTCTGTATGTTTCATCTCTTTTAGAATATTTAAAACCTTTTTCTGCTTTTCTGCGCGCATAGAGTTCTAGCAGCTCTCCAGCTACGCTCTCAACTGCCTTTCTTACTTTTTTAACCCTAGTATTCCAACTTTGATTACCAAGCCTATCTACTTTATGCGGTTTGCTATCTCCAATATACCTCTGTACCAACTTAAGCTTATCAACGGGTACATATATTTTATCTCCACCTGCATATTCACACTGTATAAAATCTCCCTCGGAGCCTCCTATCTTAAGTTTTTTCAGGTTCCTAAAGATTCCAATTCCAAACTCAACATGAACTATATAATCCCCAGGTTTAAGCTCACTAAAGGAAGTAATGAAGGCTGAAGGGATATTTTTGCCTTTTTTGTAACTGGTTCTATTTTTCTTTTCCCCAAATATCTCTTCTTCTGTTAGTATCTCAAGTTTTGCCTGTTGAAATTTAAAACCACGGGACAGACTTCCTATTTTTGAAACTATACTCTTGTACCCTCTGCCCTTGAGTAGATCGAGAATTTTCTCCTCTTCGTTTTGTGTTTTAAACGCCAAAATCAAGGTATATCCATCTTTTTGTGATTCATCTATTTTTTCTGAAAGGGTGTCTATCGGTGAATCACCCTCATTTGATTCTGTAATTGAAATTGGAGCAGCATTGAAACTGATAACTGCATTTTCATTGCCGCCAATTTCTAGATCTCTTAGAACTATCTTTTGGAAAGATTTGATTTTTTTATTTATGTAATCTTGCGTAGAAAAAAGCTCTTTAATATCTGGGGCTATTTTGAGTTGTTTCTTTAAGATAGATTCTATTTCTGATATAGAGTCTTGAAAAGATTCTGCAGCAGTAGTGTTTTCTTCGGGTTCATCTTCGATTATTAAAGTGTTCGGGGGTAAGTATTCAAAAATTGAGCCTAACTTCGGATAAAATGCTGGCGACATCCATTCCATGTTAGGTATTCTTTCCCCTTTTTCAATCTGCTCTATCACTTGGTGTTTGATGCGCGCCGAGACCCCATCCTCTTCTGCTTTTTTTCTAAGATACTTAACTGCCCGCTCTATTGAAGCATTATCAAGTGATATAGCGCTGACCGGTAAAATTGTAGTATGGTCTATTTTTTCCGTCGATTTTTGGTCTTCTATACTGAATTCTCGAATGGAGCCTACTTCATCACCGATAAATTCGAGCCTGATCGGATTAATATGTCCTGGGGAAAATATGTCCATGATGGATCCTCTGATGCTTATATCACCACGGCCTTGAACAAAATCAGTTCGCACATAGCCTGTTTCCATTAGCTGGCTTATAAAGTCTTCACGCAGCAGCAAATCTCCTTTGGTAACTTTCAAGACTAGGTTTTCAAAGCTCTTTCTAGGAACCGTACTCTCAAATAGAGCGTCTATTTCAGCAATTACCGGTTTTCCACTGATAGCCGAGTAGAGCCAGTTATTTCTTTCTTTTAAAAACTGTGATTTGGATGAATATAGGGCTTCACCGACACCCGGCTCTTTTTTGTGTAATACAGGTGGAATTTCATTCAGAAAAAACGAAATATTATTTGCTGTAGATTCAGCCTTCCTTCTCGTTGGGGATAGAAAAAGAAAAGGTCTTTTGGTGGACTTGTAGATTGCTGAAGCCAGATAATATTTGGAAGAACCGCTTAAACCGGAGAGGGATAAAGTCTTCTGCCCGGCATTAATTTTATCGATTAGATTCTTAAAATTTGTATCGTTATAGAGATTCTTGTATATAGGTTCGGTAGTGTTTTTTTTGCTCACGGTTTATAGTAAGGGGGTTTCTTTATGGTCCTTGATTTCCCTGGCTATTTCTTCTCCCATCTCCGCGCAGCCCAATTTAGTCATGCCCTCATTATATATATCTGCAGTTCTGAAACCTTTATCAAGCGCTCTTTCCACGGCTTCTTCTATTTCTCTTGCAGCCTGGTCAAGATTAAAGGAGTATTTGAGCATCATTGCTGATGTTAGGATCATTGCAATGGGATTTGCAATATTCTTACCAGCTATATCAGGGGCGCTCCCGTGGACAGGTTCATATATTGCGCCTTCCCCTATGCTAGCTGAGGGGAGCATTCCGAGTGATCCGGTAAGCTGAGCTGCCTCATCGCTTATAATATCGCCAAACATGTTCCCTGCTAGAATTACATCAAAAGTCTTTGGCCTTCTTATAAGCTGCATAACTGCGTTATCTACATAAAGGTGCTCTAGTTCCACATCTGGGTATTCTGTTTCCTGAATTCTAGTAACTGTAGTTCTCCAGAACTGTTTTACCTCAAGCACGTTAGCTTTATCAATTGAGGTCAGTTTCTTGGTTCGTTTTTTCGCAATGTCAAAAGCTACTCTCGCGATTCTTTCAATCTCCGAAGTTGTGTAAGCCAAAGTGTTAAATCCTCTTTCTTCACCATTATCAAGCTTTTCAATTCCTCGAGGCTGTCCGAAATAGATGCCCCCGGTTAGTTCCCTTACAACCATTATATCTACACCTTCAATCACTTCTCTCTTTAATGTGGAGGCATCGGCAAGAGCGGGGTATACAATAGCAGGTCTTAAATTGGCAAATGCATCAAGCTCCTTTCTAAGCGTTAGAAGACCACTTTCCGGTTTGTTTTCGTGAGGTAGATTTTCCCATTTAGGTCCTCCTACTGCCCCCATTAAAACAGCATCAGAGGCTTTGGCTTTAGCTATAACTTGATCTGTAATGGGAATGCCGTGTTCATCAATTGAAGATCCGCCGAATAACTCGGTATCAAACTCAAAATCTATATTATGTTTTGCGCCAATAATATTAAGAATATCAATACTGACGTTTGTTACTTCAACTCCTATTCCATCTCCCGAAAGAACTAGTACTTTAGGCAAAATATTTCTCCTTTATTCTAATTAAAGTGTTCCGTATTTTACCCAGAGAGGGACTTTAGGGAAAGTAGTCATACAGAATTGATTCGCTATAACTCTTTTCAAAAAATCATATAATATAAACCAAATATTTATCTGAGTATTGAAATAGTAGGATATATCAATCAACCTATATAGAAGATTGAATAGAAAGTAATGGCTGTGAAAGATAAACTATCTAAAAAGAACACACCGTTTGACCGCGTACTTCCAATTGAATTAGGTTAAGCATTCTTAAATGTATTGTGTATTAAAAAACATTATCCAATGTGATTTCTTAGAATTCCGATCCCTTCTATATGCACTTCTATAGTATCGCCTTTTTCCATAGGACCAATTCCTGATGGCGTACCGGTCGAAATAATGTCTCCTGGCAGCAGAGTCATTACGTTTGATATAAAACTAATCAATTGAGGGACGCTAAAGATCAGCATGGATGTGTTAGAGCTTTGTTTTATTTCTTCGTTTAAATATGTTGCAATATGCAAATTAGAGGGATCAAGTTCAGTTTCAATAAACGGTCCAAAGGGTGCAAATGTATCAAAGCCTTTACCCCTCGTGTATTGTATGTCCTTCGCTGTGAGATCTCTAGCGGTGACATCGTTTAGACATGTATATCCGAACACATAATCGAGCGCTTCATCTGCATTAATGCCTTTTGCTCTTTTTCCCATTACAACCGCAAGCTCACCCTCATAGTCAACTCTAGCCGACATATGGTCGGGATATATAATAGTGTCTTCATGTCCAATAATTGCTGTGTTGGGTTTAATAAAAATTCTAGGATCTTCCGGGACCATGCTGTTCATTTCCTCTGCATGATCTCTGTAGTTTAGTCCTACGCATACTATTTTAGTTGGAGCGCATGGTGGAAGAATGTTAACACCACCAAGATCATGGGTTATGTCTGTTGGCATATAATCTCCAAAAAGGTCCCATTCTATTTCTCTGATTAGCTCTCCTTCAAGAACACCGTACTTTTCAACTTTATCTTTAACTTCAAATCTCAAATATTTCATTGTTTTACCTCAGATACATTGCTGTCTTTTTTGAGTCAGAGATTATACCCAATTTTGTATTGCACACCTTTTGTCGAGCCCGGTTTAAGTTGGAATTGTAAAGGATGTGGATACATAATGCAGGATATAAAGACCGACCCTGCCTAAAAAACAGTGTCATCTCGACCAGTAGGAGAGATCTTGCCTTTGTCTTTGAATTTTTAAGTTCGTCACCCTGAACCCGTTTCAGGGTCTCTCTTTTTTATCCTTCCCCCCCAGTGAGGGGGAGCAAATCCGAATGAGTGCAGAATTTGGACGCCTCTTAAGGAATGCATAAGTGTTAATAAAGTCCAGGCACGCCATTCCCGTTCCCAATTTAAGTTGGGCATGAACACCCCTCGCGCAGCCTGAGGCTCTCTAAGGATGATATCCTAGAAGCTCCGTCCTTCGATTGAACTCAGAACGTGTTAAAAAAATTACAAACTGCATCCTGTATCTTCCCATCCGGCTTCTTATTGGGGAACAGCATAATTCAGTATTTTACTTCTTTTAGGTAAAGACCGTGCGGCGGGGCGGCGTATACAAACTTAGTTTTCTCTCCGGATTTGAGAATATCAGCAAAGTCCCTAGGCGTTATTCTGCCTTTTCCTACTTGAACCAGGGTTCCGATAATGAGTCTAACCATTCTTTTAAGGAATCCTGAGGCTTCTATGCTGAATAAAATAATATTATTGCTTTCTTGTACTAAAGACACATTTAAAACAGTCCTGACCGTTGTTTTTACATCTATGCCTGATTGAGCGAATGCCTTGAAATCGTGTTCACCCATGAGACATTCTGCCGATCTTTTCATTTTATTGATATCGAGCTTTTGGGGCGTAAACCAGGCCCTTTTTCTAAGTAGGGCTGAGGGGTGAGGACTATTTAGTATTTTGTAGATATATGTTTTGCTCTTTGCTGAGAACTGCGCATGAAAATTGGGGTCCATTTCTTCGGCATTAATTATAGTAATATCTTTTGGGAGAGAAGAGTTAAGACCCATATGGAATTCCTTGGAATTGATATTGCTTTCGGTTACAAAATTAGCAACCTGCTCAAAGGCATGTACCCCTGAATCAGTCCTTCCCGAGCCCAAGAGGCTAATATCTTCTCCCGTGATGTTTTGCAGCGCGTTCTCTATTTCTTCTTGTACCGTCGGTCCCTGTGATTGTTTTTGCCATCCGTAGTAATTAGTTCCGTCATATTCTATTATTAACTTAATGTTCCTCATTTACTGAATGCCGCCTTTTTCAAACTTAATTCGGGGATCTAGATATACGTATAATATATCTACAATTAGATTCGCCAGCACCAGTATTATTGTGTACATGATGGTTATGCCCATCACTAAGGGGTAATCCCTGTTTGATACTGCAATGACAAAAAATCTTCCTATACCGGGAATGGCGAAAATGTGTTCTACGACGAACGACCCGGTAATTAAGAAGGCTGTTATAGGACCCAACACAGTTACAACCGGAATCAGAGCGTTTCTTAGAATGTGTTTTGTAATAACCATGAAGTTGCTAAGCCCCTTAGCGCGCGCTGTGCGTACATAAAGAGCCTCTGAAGCTTCTAGCATACTAGCTCGAATCAGACGCGCTAAATAAGCGGCTGGGCCTGCAGCTAGAGTCAGAGCAGGAAGAACTATATGGCTTGGACTTCCCCATAGCGCTGCCGGGAAAATCCTAAATCTAACGGCAAAAAAATATATAAGTACAGCGCCTATGACAAAGCTCGGGACTGATACCAGAGCAGTGGCAGTGGAAACCGCGAAGAAATCAAAAAATCCCCTGGGTTTAATGGCAGATACTATTCCTACTATGCTTCCTAAGGCGATAGATAGGAAAAGTCCTATAATTCCAAGTTCAACAGATACCGGTAGTGTTTCTCTTATTATATCGTTAACCGATCTGTCTACATACTTATAAGAAGGTCCGAAATCACCTTTTGAAAGTCCTTTTAAATATAGAAGGTATTGTTTCCAGGAAGGCTCATCCAAGTTGTACTTAGCTTCTATGTTCTTTCGAATTTGATCTGGCAGCTCTTTTTCTTCATCGAAAGGGCCGCCTGGAAGCATTCTTAATAGAAAGAAAGTTATGGTTACGACCACTAAAACAACAAATAACCCAGTAAAAGCGCGGCTAAGAATAAATTTAACAATCAAGCCCGCTTCCTTTTCAACCCTCTTTTCTCACTACAAAGCTTTGTTTTGAAAGAAGGCCTTTGGAATCTTTTGCAATGACGGTTATCAAATTGATATCATCTTCAAGAGTCAAGTCTACAGAAACAGGCACATTAGTTTGCGTAGAAGGTAGTAACGCAACTTTATCATCGCCTAAGAATACAGAGATAAGTTCGATTCCGTCCTGATCTTTTATATCCCCGAAAAGATTAATAACGCTTGATTTTGTCGAAACCGGCAGATCTATAAGGTTAATAATTGGCGGGGCTTCAAAAGTTTCTTGAAACTGCGGCTCATTCGTTTGGGAAATTTCTGAATCTTTGACAGTTACGACTTTGTTTTTGTTAATCCATCCGGACATCTTTTCGTCTAAATTTATTTTGATCCAGCCATCGTTTTGACCTACTGAACTGAACTTGGCCCCTTCTTGAGATAGAGCTATAATTGGAGCTTCAGAAAACCCCCCTCCTCTTATTGGGGTATTCTCCTTTGTTACCATTATATCTTCTTTTACATCACGGTAGGCTGAAACATTTGTATTGTTAGGTACGGAAAGTTTACTCGTAATTCCATCTCTGAATACCTCATCTACTATCTGAATTTCAAATTCTATGGGAGACTCGGATTTCTTGTCACTAAAAGTAAAGTTTGTTTCTCTTATTTCTCCTGGCGCAAGGTTCTCAAGCTCAATCCTTCCTTTTTCCAAAAATATTGCGTTGCCCGAAAGGTTCTTTAAGCTTACGACAGTTTTTTCTGATACCCCGTTGCCAATATTCTTTACTCTTAATACAATTGCTATTTTTTCTCCTAGTTCCGGGACACCATTCCCGTTTCCTACCGAGCCGTACCTTCCGTCGTCAACGATTTCGTAGTTAAACGCATATAATGGTCTGGGAAGTCCATTTATATTGATATTAAAGTCATAATCATTAATTTTAGTTTTATGCGCATCCTGGAATTTGAGTGATACTTTATCTTCCCTTGTTAATGCCCATTTGGGAATATCCACTTTTGCGCTCCAGAGCTTTTTCTCGCCCGGCTTGAGTTTCCCGTATATAAGTTCTTTTCCGTTTAGAATTAAATTTTCAGATTTAGTTGTAGCGCTTAATCTATATAAAGGTTCAAGTCCCGTGTTTTCTACTTCCACGGCAATTTCAACTTCTCCTCCGGCATTAGCTTGTGGGACTTGAGGGATTATTCTCACGTTCAATGAGGGATTAGCAGACGGTTTCTTCCCATAAGACCAGTCTACACCTAGCGTCTCCCACTGATTCACAATCTTATTGTCCTGATCTTTCGTAATTTTTGTTATGTCTTTTTGAATTAGATCAAGAGCCTCTTGTCTTGAAGGAGCTTTTGAGGAAAGGATAATATCTCTGGCTAATGAGACGTAAAAATCATTTTCAATCTTTTCCCTTTTTTCTTGCTTGGTTAATGCTTCTTCTGGCGTAGGTTCCTCATCATCGCCATTTTTTACTTCTATATCCTGGAGATATGTAATAGAGTAGATCGGGTTCTCCAGATTTTCTTTTGGAGTCTTCTTGGAATCTCCGTTTAATCTGTTTAGCCTTGGCTCTAGGTTTGAGTTAAATATTATAGAGCCTTCTTTTATAGTGGTAGGGTGTAGAATTATATCGGGAGTTACGCCAACATCTTGAATAGAAATATCCCCGGGAGTTAAATATTGAGCAATAGTTAATTTTAGCGCTGATCCATCGTTTAAATCAAATATTTGCTGAACGGAACCCTTACCAAAGGTCCTTTCGCCTATTATCACAGCGCGCTCGTTGTTTTTTAGAGCTCCTGCCACAATCTCTGAAGCGCTCGCGCTGCCAGCGTCTACTAACACCACCACATTTCCTGAATATTGCTGATCCTTGTCATTTGCATGGTAACGCTTTGAAGAGTTGCCTACTTTTGTGGTTACAATAACTCCGTCAGTAAGGAAAAGGTCCGATATTCTTTCCGCCTGATCCAATAAGCCCCCGGGGTTTCCTCTTAGATCCAGTATCATTCCTTTTGGATTGTCTCCCCCGTTTTTTAGATTGTCCGTAATGCTATCTAAAGTGTTTTTTTGGAAATCCCTGATTCTCACATAACGGATTCCGTCATCCAAATCAAAAGTTTCGACACTCTCAATCTTTATTGTGTCGCGCGTTATTTTGTATTCTTTAGGCTGAGGCAGGCCTTCTCTGTTAACATGTATAGCTACTTGAGATCCTTTTGGGCCCCTTAGTTTGCTTACTGCTTCTATAAGAGACATGTTCACGGTTGATTCATCTTCTATTTGTACAATTCTATCATTTGGTTTTATTCCTACGTTATATGCAGGTGTTCCCTCGATTGGCGAAATCACAGTAAGTTCTCCATCTCTAATGCCTATGACAATTCCCAGCCCACCGAAACTCCCTTCGGTTTCAATCATAAATTCCTTATATACCTGAGGTACGATAATCCCGGAATGCGCGTCCAAAGTTTTAAGCATCTCATCAAGCACCGCATACTCTATTTCATTTATTTCAATGTCGTTAGAATTTAAATTAGGAGTTACAAAGGCAAAAATTTGGTCCAGCTTGTTTGCAACATCGTTTAAGTCTGATATTTCACCCATATCAAAATTTTGCTTTTCGTTAAATACTTGTACTTCGATTACATCACCTTCTTCCCCTTTTGGGAAATCTACAAGAACTTCATCTACTATTCTTTCAAGCCTTCCCAATGACTGTATAAGCATGTTTTTTGGTTCTATTGAATCTTTGTTAACATAGTATCGATTTACATACTGCATAACGATGCCGGTAATATTGAGATTTTGAGCCTGCGTTTTTGTTTCGAAATTTCCCAGACTTGGCGAGAAAAATAAAACATAAGCAAGCGCTGTAAGTATGGTTGTTGAGACCAGTATTTTTTTCACTGCGTTAGAAAACCTAATCAAAATTGTTTCTCCTTATTATTTGAGATAATTATTGCGCTATATGCATCCGCAATCAAACAAAAGCATACAATGCGCAGACAACTAAGCCCAGACCAATAATTTAGAATATTAAATTATACTGTAGAAATTGAGTTATTTGTTCAAACTTCATAAATAGTATTGTAACAGATTTTTTAAGTGAATTGTTTCCAGCGCTAAAGTACGCAGTTTAAATCTATATATTATCTATCATGCATATGTTCCAAATATTAATCCAATTTATTATGAAGCGCCAAATTCATTGGACTCAAATACAAAATAACCAATATCATACCAGAGGTTTTAAAAGATTGTAGTAAATCACTGTCGGTTTAAGAGGAGCAAAATTGGAATGAAATATATGTCAGTTCTTAGAGTTTAGAATTATAGTTGATGACAATAATAATAGATAGAGTAAGGCCTTAATTAGGAGCATTGTTATGAGGTGCTCTTGACTTGAGGGGAGTTGCTGAGGTTTCGCATAGAGTGTCATGAGAGGCTACATCTGAGGGACGTCCCGTTGTCTGTCAGAATCCCGTTGTCTATTAGAATAATGATGCCTGTCAGAATAATGATTGATTTCAAAGAGTCGGGAATTTACCAATGGAATATGATGAACTAAGTAGATAACGTAAAATAAGTGGGCGTATCTCGCAAGAAGAAAATTTTGTTAAACTTGAAGTAAATGAGGCTGAGAAAGTACAATCCGTTAATTTTGATTAGGTTGTGTGAATCTACTATATTGTGTTAAAAAATGTTAGGATGAAAACAAGATGTTGAGTTGTATAGGATTTGGGTCGTGCGGGATTGAGATATTAATTAATATTGGATATAGTATTTTCGTCTAGAATATGGTATTTAAATTATGGGTTGTGAGTTGAGATAATGTATTCCAATATTATATCATTGTGTTTTGTTATGTTACTTAAGAGGCGGAATTGGGTTTTTAGATTCCAACTTAAAAGCACTTGACAATGTTTTCTATTTATGATGTAATAGCTTTAATTTTAAAGGAGGAAGGATGTGTTCTCATATGTCCGGTCTATTCGCACTTTTAAAAGAAAAAAAGGCTTGACAATGACCTCAAATTGTGTTGTAATTCGTTGCAGTATAGCGTCATTCGGATTGTTGATTAAAGGAATGGAGGTTGCCTAATAATACAAATCCCGAATATTTTTTGTTATAACAAATTAAAAGGAGGATGAATATGAATTTAGTAGAATCAATTAATAAGATCAAAACAAGGAGGAAAGATTCAATGCTACAGCGTTTATCCAAAATAAAGTATTTTTTAGTGCTAGTAGTTCTTTTAGCTTTGCCGATGTTTGTATTGCCAACTCAGGCAAATGCTGGTGTATCAGCAGATAGTTCGTTTGGTATCGGTCAAAGGTTAATTGACCAGACTGACATGGGAGCATTTAGGCTTGTATATTTCGTAGATACGAGACAAAGACAGTCCCTTGTTCAGGTTACAAACACAACGTCAAGAGGGATAAATATACATGTACAGCTTTTTGACCTTAATAATGCAGTGCAACAATGTAACCAATGTGACTTCCCAGATATGCTAACTCCAAATGATACACATGTTTATGATGTAAGCGACATGATGAGCAATTCCGGTCCGGGTCTTCCACCTCCAGCTTCGGAGTGTGGTCTAGATGACGATCATTACGGTTTTGTAGTTATTTCGTTTACTAATTATAAAGATGGTGGTAGTGTATGTGGTGCTGGACAGGATGGATGTCACGTAGAGGGTGGTCCATTGATTGGAATGTTCAGGATCATTGATGAATCCGGATACGAGTACAGAACAAATGCCGCTGGTAAAGAAGTCCTTGGTGGCGATGGTTATGGTCAGTGGGTCGGAAGCGATGAGGAAATATTAGTTCGCCGTGACGGTAGAAAAAGTTGGGATGACCTAGTTAACTTTGAACTAGCTGACGGCAATAACCTTGCTGATTTAGTTGGCATAACATTTTGGGAATTGACTCACGATGTAGTTGCCGCTAGCCCGCTTGTTGGTACAAGCTTTGGTCTAGATCTTAGTGATCCAATCTTCATCTACAGGGAAAATGAAACTGGGAATTCATGTGGCGGTACTACCTTTACTTGTGCTCCTGGTAATTTTGACAAGGGTATAGATCAATCTCTGCCAAACAGCCTTGGTCAGGTTAACGAAGTATGTACTACCTCAAGACTTCCTGAAAATTCTTCTGGTTGGTTGCACATGCCGTTTAGTGGATTTTCCTGTCAACCCCCATTAGGAGATGCCAGTGATTTTAAATGTAATGATAATATTAAAAGGAATCTGTTTTTTGTAGGTTTCGTTGGACTTAACAACGGCGATGGAACTGGTTCGATGGATTCTTGGTGGTCAATAAGACCGAAATTTACAAGAAAACAGCATGATATGAAAGACGCAGTACCGGTAGCACCATAATGGTTAAAGTGAAAATAAAAATGAAAAATACTTACTCAACAAAATTTGAAAAGGAGGATAAATAAATGATAAGCAAGTACAAGTTTTCTTTAATAGCTGTAATAATGCTCGTCCTTGTAGGTTTTGGTTTTCAAAATCAAGCATTAGGGCAGCCTGATAGGGGCTCTTTATGTCCTGTATTTGAAGCTACAACGGGTTTTACAAAAAGTGAATTAAACAATCCCCCTGCCCCATTAAGACCTGCTGATTTTTCAGCTGGTGTGATTGGTACGGTGGAATCAGATAATTTTAATCCAGTTGCTGGTATGGACTGGCAACATGCTGAAAATTTCCATAGTCCCAATGTGTATCATCTTGTTGGAGCTTTAAGGGGTTTTGGTAGTTTTGGCAAGCTCCCTACTAATATGACAGGTTCTCAGCATATAGCACCGTGGACTTTATTAGAGGGTAGAACCACTTTCATACAGCTAACAAATAGTGCAGATAAGATTTTGAATGAGGATTTAATACCAGCAGTCGAGGTGCCAGTGACTGTTCATGTACAAGTTTTTGGCACAGATTGTTTGGAAATCGTTAACTGGTGTGATGATTATACAGGATTTGACACTCACGAATATGATTTTAGGAATTTAATTGCAAACGACGGACAAATTATCGGAAGTCTTCCAATTACTGAAGGTTTTGTGACAATGACTCCAGTTAAGAACTGTGATTCGAGTGATCCAAATGCACCAGAAACAGCTATTCACCATAACTATCTAGCGGGTGAATTTATGATTCACGACGATGATGACTATCGTTATGGAGCTCACACATATGCAAGGCAATCAGTGTGTGAACCACCGCGAGGCTGCTGTCTAGATGGTACTACTCTTTCTGCAGATGGGAAGTGCGAAGATCAAGCAGCAGAAGGGAGACGCATAAGCGGATGCGAATTAGACTTCGATGACCCCCAATTGGAGGAGTTAGAGGCTGAATTTTGTGACGATGCTGCGGATCTAGGTGACTGTATAGAAAGGCTTCTTTCCGCCTACGTATGTGTACCAAAAAGGTTTGAGATCCCGTCAGCAGATGATGGATTGAAGGGGGTTTGTGTACCTAACCCATTCCATCAAGGTCGTCCTTGTGAAGCAAATGACTTTCCTTTTAATTTCTGTGGTTTAGGCGAAGGTGATTTGCCAAATGGAAGGTGTGTACTAACAAATCCTGGGGAATTGCTCACCGGAACATGTCAAATTGAAGAGTTTTGTCAGAAGGACGATTTTGGTAGAGGATGTTTAACTGGATCTGAATTTGCCGAGTTTGAGACAGTAAGACCAGATACTCTATATGGTCAATTCAATGTGCTTCCTCAAAATAACTCAGCAGGAGCGGACGTTATTTTCCTTAACTTTGCTGATACATATGTTCCATACGATGTCCTTCCAGGGTATGTGAACCTCAATAAAAACATACGCGACGATCTAGAAAATCCTTTAAGCTGCGGACAGGAAAACATATGCTACGCTAGATTTGGTATTGATAATCCTATAGTGATAAGCGAAGAGTTCGTACCACCTACAACACCGCCGCCTACAACACCAACGATGACACCAACAATGACACCAACAATGACACCAACAATGACACCAACAACGTCTCCTACTGGTAATGGCGGCAGTAGTGGTTGTGCGATTGCCGGTAATCCAGTTCAACTTGGAACAGCATTGGCTAACGTACTTATTCCTTTAGTACCTATAGCCTTTGCATTCGGAGTTAGAGCTGTAAGAAGAAGAAAGAAATAAGATAAAGTTAAAAAATTATTGGTGGCAAGCGCTTTTAGCTTGCCACCTCTTATTCTTTCTTATTTATTAAGAGATTAAGAGTAGTTAATAAAAATTATGCCGGAAGAGTTAGCAACCTAACTCTTCCGGTTTTTTTTATCTATAAGTGTCATAATATAATCAGGGTTGGTAATTGCAACTATATCAATTAGTCATAACATTCTGCATTAATTGTAACAATAAACCTGGGTTGACAGAGTTGTAAGTATTTAGAAAAAGAGCATTTAATATTAAAAGAATTAAATGCACGTATGGGTTCGATAGCCGAAATGACTAATCAAAAAATCACATTAATTCATTATGGAGAACTTTCTCTTAAAGGAAGGAATCGAAGTTTCTTCGAGAATAAGTTAAAAGAAAATATAGAGAGGGAGACGGGTGGAAGGGTAACAAAATATAGAGGACGTTTTGTTCTCGAAAATGGAGACACCGAGCTCCTAAAATATGTTTTTGGTATCTCGTGGTATGCGGAAGCTCTTAGGGTTGATAAAAATTATAATTCCATTAGGGATGTCATTCTAAGTAAAGTAGATAAGGAGCTTCCCGGTAAAAGCAGCTTTGCTGTATTCGTAAAGAGATCTGATAAGAGCTTCCAATATACATCAATGGAACTTGAGAATGATATCGGTAGAGAAATATCTAAGTTATTCGGTATTAAAGTTAACCTTAAAAACCCAGAGCTCAGAGTATTTATAGAAATTGCTGATGATGTCTATGTCCATTTTACTAAGAAACAGGGATTAAAGGGGCTCCCAGTTGATGTAAGCGGCAATGTGTTGTCATTGCTATCGGGTGGTATAGATTCGCCGGTTGCTTCATATTTAATGATGAAAAGGGGATGTAGGGTTAATTTTATACACTTTCATGTGTTCAGCGATAATAAATTGATCAATGATACCAAGATGCTCCGTGTGTTTGAGAGATTAAACAAATACCAGAGTAATTCCCGAATATTCTTAGTTCCTTACTATCAGTTTGAAATGGCGATTCTAAAGGCGCTACACACCAGAGGTCATGAATTGGTTTTATTTAGAAGATTTATGGTAAGGGTTGCTGAGAGAATATGTCTTCAAAGCGGATTTAAGGCGCTTATTACGGGTGACAGCCTGGGTCAGGTGGCATCTCAGACAATGGAGAATATAGCTCAGATAACAAAGGCTGTCTCAATTCCTATATTTCAGCCACTTATAGCTTACGATAAACAGGAAATTGTTGATTTAGCAAAAAAAATTGAGACTTACGAATTATCAATAGAAAATTATAAAGATTGTTGTTCAATTGTCTCATCTAATCCCAGGACTAAGGCTAATACAAAACAAATTCTGGCATTAGAAGAGAAAATGAATATAGATAGAGTTATTGAGAAAACTCTCGAGATAGTTTCGGTGTATGAAGTCTGATTATACTATTTGCTTTTAGTTTTGTTTACTTGCTTTTGGTGGTTCTGAATATTCCATAAAACCTTTTGTTTGGGGCGGTCCATTATATGAAAGCTGTTTCCAAACTTTGGGATCAGAGTAGTATAATCTTACAATAAGATTTCTGAAATGATTAAAAAAGATGGGGTTTTTAATTTGTACATGATTGATTAGAGCATCAATATCATTTTTATCCTTAAGATTGTAAAAGTGCTTTTTATACTTTGATTTGGAGATTGAATCTATATTCCAAAAGCCCGCGTCAAGAAAAGTAGCTGCTCCCCTGTCTCTATCAACATAACTCATTACCTTTTCTTTAATATTTATCTTTCTAGAACCAGGTAGAAGGGCTTCTGCAAGTGCTTCCATTGTTTTTTGAGTATTTTCATTAAAGACTATGTAACCTTTTTGAATTTCTATACCTTTATCGTAATTCTTTGCAAATGAAGTGACTGGAAGTGCGGATATTACTTCTCCACCAATTATTCCAACAGCTAAAGTTTTTAAAAATTTTCTTCTAGAATTTATCATTGTTATTCCTTTATTGTTTGCTGTCTTGTTCAATTATTTCGATTGTCATATTATTTTCTTCTGCAATCTTTTGAGCATAACTGTTAAAAATCTGGGCTTTTCGCTTTGCTTCTAATATGTACCTAATAGACTTTCCGACTACATTTATGGGAATCTCTTTTAACTCTACAATTTTAAGAACACTATATTTTCCGTCCGGTTTTTTTATTACTTCAGAAACCGATCCGACTTCTATAGCCGTAAAATGCTGTGCCATTGTTCTATTATAAGCTAATTCGTTCACAACTATTGGTATGTCTGGATAACTTTTTGCTATAGCTTGTAATTCTTCTCCACTTTTAACTTTGTCTTTGATTTCGTTGCTTAAGTTTCTGTCTGGAAATGAGATTTCATGTATGTATACATGAGTATATTTATCTTTATTACTTTCGTAATAGTTTTTAATGTCTTCATTTGATATTTCTTTTGCCGGCTCTGCATTTTCTAAGATACTTTGCTTTGTACTCGAAATTACTAATTCTCTTTCAAAATCTCTAACCTTACCCTTTTCAGATTTATCAAAACCCTTATTTATACCTTCTTGATATATGATTTCTTCTGTTATAAAAAATTCAAGATCTGCTCGAGTTTGATCATTCTCATAAATAGGTTGTCCGTTAACACGCGCTAAAACCTTTCCTATTATATCCGGTTCAGATTCAACCGCTGAGGTGTTATCAGCAGACGGTGCTTTGCTGTCTGAGTCGGACTGATTACACCCAATTAGTATTGCTAAAGTAAAAAATAAGACAAACATATACTGAGTCATTGTATTACTCCTTGTATTATTGTGTATTACGGTATTACTCCTTAGGTTCGGAGATTTATCTTAATAAGCCAATTTTATAACTTATAAATTGACATAAAGCAATAGTTTATTTATATTATGCACCACTGATATGCCTACTAAAAAAGAGAAATACGACTGCGTTGTAATTGGTTCAGGCCCGGGTGGTGCTCCTTTTGCGTGGAAACTTGCTTCAATAGGAATGGATGTCCTTGTACTGGAAGCAGGTCCTCGTTATAACCCTCTGAAAGACTATGCTCTAGCTGAACAGGATTGGGAAACTAAAGGATTTCCTTATAAAAAGAAGATTAAATATACCTACGGTAAACAGCAGACCCTAGATCCCGAGTACGATCAACTTAAATCATGGAATAAGGCGTCTGGAATCCTTAACAAGACTGATAAGAGGTTTTATAGTAGTTATCAGCAGGTTTCGGGATTGGGTGGGACTACACTGCATTATCAGGGCGAAGCTCATAGGTTAAATGAGAATGCATTTCGTATGAAAACACTTTACGGTGAAGCTGTAGATTGGCCTATTGATTATAAAACTCTTGAGCCTTATTACAGCGAGGTTGAGAATATAATCGGTGTAGCGGGTCCCGATAAAGTGCCTTACCGCCCACGCAGTAAACCTTATCCTCTAAAGCCGCATAAACTGAGCTATGCAAGTCAGGTTATAGGTAAAGGATGTAAAAAACAGAATCTAAAACTTGAGCCCAATACAGTCGCAATACTTTCCCAGCTTTATCGCGATGCACCTCCATGTAATTATTGTAACGGTTGTATTTGGGGGTGTCCTAGGAAAGATAAGGGCAGCGTTGACGTGACTTTTATCCCTATTGCCGAAGATACCGGTAATTGCGAGATATTGACTTATGCGTTTGCTTCCAGAGTTGAGGTTGAAAACAAGTTGGGTAAAAAGAAAGTAACCGGCGTTTCATTTTATGATAGGGGGGGCAAGGAACATTTTGTTAAGAGTGACTATGTTGCAGTTGCCTGTGGGGCAGTGGAGACTCCGAGAATTCTATTAAATTCAGATATTAATCAAAACGGTCTTGTAGGTAAGAATTTTATGGAAACCACTTTCTATGAAGCTATAGCTTTTCATCCGGATAGGCTGGATTCTTACCGTGGAATTCCACTTGATAGCGTTATTTGGGAATGGAACAATCCCAACCCTGATAGGGGTTTCCCCGGCGGTTTAAGACTGTCACCTACGGCTGGGAGCGCAGTTGGTCCCCTTCATTATGCATTTAGATACTTTAAAGGATGGGGCGAGGATTTTGTTATGGGAATGGACAAATGGTTCGGGCATGCTCTAGGGATAGCCGGCATAGCAGAGTTTTTTCCGAATGAAGATACCTTTGTTTCACTAGACCCGAAGGTTAAAGATGAGTACGGACTTCCGGTCGCTCAGATACAATCATTTCTTGGAGAACCTGAGCTTAAGAGCCTTGAATTTATGGAAAGAACGTCAAAAGACATTTTAAATGCAAGCGGCGCTGATGAAATAGTTGAGTCTATTTCTTCCTATGATTTATTTGCAGCAACGCATGTTTACGGTACTTGCCGAATGGGTAATGATCCTGAATCGTCAGTTGTCGATTCATCTCTAAGGTTTCATGGTATACCGAATCTATTTATAACTGACGCTAGCGTGTTTCCAACATCCGGCGGTGGGGATGCGCCATCTTTAACTATCGAAGCATTGAGTTTAAGAGCGGCTGACCTGCTTTTAAAAGATCTCAATAAAGGGTGATTTTCTTTGATTCGAATAGTATTAAATCCTTTCTGTTTGTTTTCCATTCTATTGATATCATTGTGTTTAAATATTTCTAATGCTCAAAACGAGGATTTGCCTAAATTTACTAATGTACAGACTGAGACGAGTTTACAGTCCGTGGGTAGAATGGGTCAGTCTGCAACCTGGGGTGACTATAATCTCGATGGTTGGCCTGATATATTTATATCAAATAGCGATCGTGGTGCCAGGCGTTATCGAAGGAGTCAGAGAAATTTAAGTCTTAAAGGCCCTCACTTTAACCGGCATGAAGTACAGACATCATTCTTGTTTTTAAATGAAGAGGGCCAATTTAAAGAGGTCTCTCGTTATTTGGGTTTTCCCAACTCCCGGTACATGACTGCAACATGGGCAGATTATGATAATGACGGTTTTCCAGATCTGGCATTAGGGACAATTAGAGCCGGAATGCCCCCTAAACTTTATAAAAATATAGATGGTGTTTATTTTATTGATGTATCAGAGGAGGCCGGTATAACCAAGGAAGGGTCATCAGTATCGCATGGAATTTGGGCAGATTATGATAATAATGGTAATGTTGATCTATTCCAGGCGGGTATGCAAGTATCTTTTCTTTATAGAAATAAAGGGGATGGAACCTTTGAAGAAATGTCTGAAAGCGCTGGTTTTGGTGAGCGATTTGTTTCGAATTCTGCCTTATGGTTCGATTCAAATAATGATGGGTACCAGGATCTTTTTCTTCTAAACAATGGAATGAATAAAATGTATCTCAATAACCGAGATGGAACCTTTGTTGATATTACTGAAAGTTCCGGACTGGGGGGGCGCCAGATTTGGAATTCAACTTCTGCGTGTTCTGGGGACTATAACGGAGACGGGTACTTTGACGTCTACGTGACTAATATAGGTAAAGCAAGAGGAAATGCTTTATACAGAAATAATGGAGATGGTGCGTTTACCAATATTACTTGGGATACCAATACAGATGATGTTGGCGATGGAAGGACCTGTGCATGGATTGATTTTGATGCTGATGGTAAAATTGATCTTTTTTCTACTAACCATTTACATCCTAATAGACTATACCGGAACATGGGAAAAGACGTTTTTGTCGATGTAGCCCCTTTGGTCGGTATAGATTCTCCGATTGATGTTTTTGCGGCTACATGGGGCGACTACGATCGCGACGGGTTTATGGATGTTTTTCTAAACGGACATTTAGGTACGGCTCTTATGAAGAATAGCGGTAACGCAAATAATTCCATTACATTAAACCTAATCGGTAGTGGTCAATTGAGTAATAGTTCTGCCATAGGAGCCCGGGTTGAGGTTATTAGCACTGAAGGACCTCAAGTTAGGGAAGTATCAGGAGGGAGAGGATGCTGTGAGCAGGATATGCTCCCGGTTTATTTCGGTGTTGGACAGGATGACACTGTAGATGTAAATGTAATATGGCCAAGCGGCGGTACATGTTCATTTAAGGACCTCTCTCTGGAAAAAGCTAACTATTTCAATATCCATGAGATAAAGTGTGATATAATCCCTTCTAATAAAATAACAAACTGATTATTACTTTCTTGTTTTTAAATTGATCAAAATTATGACGAACTTAACCATTTCAGTAGTTCTTCCAGCCCATAATGAAGCTGAGAATATTCAAACTACAGTTGAGAATTGTGTTTCATATCTTGAGAAAAATGTTTCAGATTATGAAGTTATAGTTGTTAATGACGGCTCTACTGATAATACCCAAAAGATTGTTGAGGAGCTTCAATCAACTCATTCTAAAGTAGTTCTTGTCAATCATACTGTAAATATGGGTTATGGATCCGCGCTTAGAAGTGGTTTTGATAAGGCATCGTGTGAGTATATATTCTTTATGGATAGTGACGGGCAGTTTGATATAAATGATTTAGATAGACTCATTCCTTTAGTGAGCCCGAAAAATATTATAATTGGGTATAGAGAAGACAGAGCAGATTCCTTAATTAGATCACTTAATGCTTGGCTATATGGGATGTACATATATCTGATGTTTGGCTTAAATGTAAAAGATATGGACTGTGCGTTTAAAATTATCCCCACAATAGCCTATCAGAACATTAAACCTATAAAATCGGGAGGAGCTCTCTTTAGTGCGGAGTTCTTAATAAAATTACAAAGAAACGGATTTATTTTCAAAGAAGTACCAGTTAGACATTTTCCTCGCCAGTTTGGAACTCAATCAGGAGCAAATTTAAAAGTTATATTGAGAATGTTCAAAGAATCATGGAAGCTAAGAAATGAACTTAAGGGTAGCTAGTAGCAGAGTCCTTATTATGAAGAATAATTTCTTTTCAAACATTATGGATAACATCGCTGGGCCTCAGATCCTTTTTAGTTATTGAGCAGGGGCAACCTCTTTTATAGCAACTATGAATCCAACTTAAAACGAGCTTGACAAAAGGGGAGCAGTACAGACACTTACTCCCTTCGATTGTATTGTTTACGCTTATTATATTCAGGTCTTGGATATTTCCTTATTTATATGCTATTGTGTCGGGAGTTTATGTTTGTAATATGGTTTATTCATATATACAGCTTACAACTGAGTATAGTGGAGTGCCTGATCTTGTAGATAACATTCTTGCACCAGCTATGTTTGTATTGTATTTTACTGCTTTTATAATTGTGTTGTTAAACTTTATTAGACATGCATTTCGAGAAGAAAATATAATAAATACCTAGTATTTGTTGTTCGGATCTGATTAATATCTATGAATATACTACTATCAAAATACCGAATTGAGTTACTGCTTTTCTTGATAATCGCTGTTAGTTTCGGTCTTAAATTTCACCGTCTTGAAATTCCTCAGAGTTATTATTTTGATGAGGTCTACTATGCTTTTACAGCTCAGGAAATGGTTAAAGGCAACAAATTGGCTTGGCAGGTTCCCGGAGAAGAGGCTCCTCAGGACTTGGCATATGAATGGACTCATCCACCGCTTGGAAAGGAAATCAGCGCCCTAGGGATAATATTATTTGGCAACAACACGTTTGGGTGGAGGTTTTTTCAGGCCTTATTTGGTGTACTGGGGACTTTATTTATTTTCCTTCTAGGAAGGAACTTATTTAATAACGGGGTGGGTTTAATTGCCGCATTTCTATATACCTTTGAATCCTTTATTTTTGTATTAAGCCGTATAACTATGGTTGATATTTTTATGGCTAACTTTGTTCTTTTAGCCTCCCTATTTGTTGTAAAATATGCCAAGTCTCAGAGAACTTTATTTCTCCTTTTGGCTGGAGTTTTTTGTGGTTGTGCTATATCTATTAAGTGGAGTGGAGTGTATATAGCTGAGTTCCTAGCTGGGGTCTCATTCTTTTTGATTTACTATTTTGAGGTTTATAACTCCGATTCAGAAGGGCAGTCCTATATCCGATCGGTATATAATATCTTTCCAAGGATGATATTAGCTTATGTCTTGATTCCTTTATTAGTATATTTAGCTACCTACATACCATTTTTTTATTTTGACCATTCAATAGGAGATTTCATTAATCTCCAGAGTAGTATGTTTGGGTTTCACGGCGGGGTTACTGAAACTCATCCCTATCAGTCTGAGTGGTGGAAGTGGCCTATTTTGCTTAAGCCGATCTATATGCATTTTGAAGATTTGGGCGGGAAATATACTTACATTTATGCTATAGGCAATCCTTTCATCTGGTGGACAGGATGCTTGTTTTTGGTGCTCGGAGTGGTGAATGTTATCAGAAAAGAATCACCGGCGCTCATATTTGCGGTGGTCAGTGTTTTCGCATATTGGCTTCCCTGGGCTCTTTCGCCAAGAAAGATAACTTTTTTATACCATTTCTTACCGGCACTGTTGTTTGTCCTGATAATTAGCGCCTACTTTCTCGATTCCATATGGAGAAAATCAAAATATGGGAAATTGCTTGTGGTAATATATCTGATGATTGCAGTAGGAGTGTTTTTCTATTTCTATCCGATTCTTTCCGCGGTCCCTATTGTACCTGAATCTTTTGGTAAATATATTTGGTTAGAGTCCTGGAGATAAGTATTACTTTTCATAATTATGCAATATTCATATGAAATGAGTTCCTCTTAATAAATATCAAATCTAAATCACAATAAATGATTATATTATGAAGAAAATTGATTTATTAAGCTCCATTGTACTAGGTCTAATAATATCAGTTTTTGCTATTGCATTAATAAGCGCACTTGAAAGCGAAATTAATGTTTCAGCTATTAATACGACTTTATTATGGCTTCTAATAATAATGGGAGTCTCGTTTCTTACAGTACTTTGGGTTTATATAGCTTCCCGTCTTGGAAATAGGCAGCATGTGTTTTTTCAATTCGGGAAATTCATTCCAATCGGTGTATCAAATGCAGCCATAGATTTTGGAGTATTGAATTTGTTAATATTAACTTCAGGAATAGATAAGGGGTTATTGTTTTCGGTTTTTAAAGGTATCTCTTTTCTTTTTGCCGTTATAAACAGTTATTTCTGGAATAAGTTCTGGACCTTTGAGAGTCGAGGAACGGCAGGTCTAGGAAGGCAATTTGTGATATTTTTGATAGTAGCTGGTATTGGATTTGTAATAAACGTCGCTACAGCGACGTTTATTGTGAATTTTATAAATCCCATAGGCGATGTCTCTCCCATACTCTGGGCCAACATAGGCGCTTTAGCATCAATTGTTATCGTTATAATTTGGAATTTCTTCGGATATAAGTTTTTGGTATTCAAAAAATAGTTTAGTTTATAAGTGCGTTGATTTCAGACCATATACTGCTCCCAAATAAGAATCTAGTAGAATTAAGCTAGTAAAAACTTGATGCGGTTACCTTCACTCAGCACATGGATACCGTACGCAGATACAGGCGGATGAAGAGTATTGCAGGAATCATAGTTCACATTTAAACGCTGCTTGACTAATTGATTAAAATAAAATTATAACTCGTACTCAATTATTGGCTATAATTTAATAAGGAAGTTATTAAAATTCGGCAATTTATATAGGATGATCAAACAGATTACTAAAACACAATATTTTAAGCTAGTTGTGTAAAACAAATAAGAGGGATATTTAATTGAAGAGATTTACTAAACTACTCGATTCTTTCATGAAGTATTTGGGGTTTTTATTACTATTCGGATTTATCACAATAGGGACCGTCGGGGGATGTAATAACAATGGAAATGGAGGTGGAACTAGTGGTGGAACTGGCGGCGTTGTAAATAGACCAATTATTAATGAACCAAAAGAGGATGGTCAAATTGTTCACCCAGCAGATGTTCATATGGAAACTGCCGATTTTTCTTCTTCTGATCCCGAACTTACTCACGATTGTTCAGATTGGGAGATCAGGACTAAAATGCCGAACGAAGTTGTATGGGAAACAACCTGCATTGGAGGCGTCGAGAAGGTACATAGTCATCTCGGTGACGGCACTTTTAAAAATACCCACGAAGGAAGACAACTTTTGTTTTTTGATACAGATTATATATTACGTACACGTCACCGGAGCAGTAGCGGTGATCCATCTTCGGAGTGGAGTGATTGGGCAGAACGCCGTTTTCGTACTAGCTCGGCTACCGAGATCCTTGCACTTGAACTTGATGATATTGTCGATGAACCGAGTCCAAGATGGGTCGATTCTTTTGGAGAAGATATAATTCTCCCTGGATCAGACAACCCTCCTAGATTAAGCATAGTAACAATACTAGATGAATTGATTCTGGAATTTATTGGAATAGACGGGTTTTCAAATGTGGTGACCAATCCCCCAGATATAGAAGAGCACCTTCCAGTTCGTGTAATATTGGACGCAGGGAATATCGGCCAAGACCTAGTACTACCTGAATCTAGTCTCTCATTCGTAGATGATGAGGGTATAGAACGAAATATCTTTCTCCCTGCTGTGTCAATTCCTCCAGCCGAAAAGGTACAATATTGGGTTTCTGTGGCTGGGAGCACATATGTGGCCAGCGCTGGAAATACCGAACCCGATTTCTCGATCCTTGCAAGGGGCTCCCCTGTTCCCTGGTCTGTAATACAACCTGGCTTTAGAGTTGAGCTTGTAGCAACTGGATTCCAACTTCCGGTTAATATTGCGTTCATACCAAACCCGGGTAATGAGCCAGATGACCCGCTTTTTTATGTGACAGAGCTTTACGGTACGATCAAGGTCGTATCGAATGACGGTACAGTGTCCGATTATGCAACAGGTTTACTAAATTTCAACCCTACAGGAAATTTCCCCGGATCGGGTGAACAAGGGCTTACTGGTATTGTGGTTGAGCCTATTACGGGAGATGTATTTGCAAGCATGCTATATAGTATTGATCCTTTAAATGAGGGAGCCCTGCATCACCCCAAGGTTATGCGCTACCAGAGTGAAGACGTTGGAAGAACAGCATCATCCGAGATTGAAACTATTGATTTTTTCCCAGAAACTCAGGGCCAATCACATCAAATCTCAAATCTTACTATTGGACCCGATGGCAAGCTTTACGTGCATATGGGAGATGGTTTTGATGCATCCACTGCACGTAATATTGATCTATTCAGGGGTAAGATACTTCGTATGAACCTAGACGGTACAGCACCTGAAGATAATCCCTTTTTTAATGCAGCTGATGGGATAAATGCAATGGATTACATTTATGCTCTTGGCTTCCGTAATCCTTTTGGAGGAGCATGGTCACCAGTTGATGGATTTTTATATGAAGTGGAAAACGGTCCGAGTACTGATCGGCTGGTTAGGGTTGTTCCGGGTGAAGATTATGGTTGGCAGGGTAGAAATGATGATATGTTCATTTCTGCAATCTATAATTGGAGACCTTCTGCGGCACCAGTAAATATGACATTCATCAGAGAAGATGTATTTGACGGAAGCGGGTTCCCGGATGACAAATTAAATCATGTTTTTATCTCAGAATCGGGGCCGACATTTGCAACTGGTCCACAGGAAAATGGTAAACGCATTAGCGAGTTTGACCTAGGTGCAGGAGGAATCTTAATCAGCGGACCAATACCTATAATAGAGTACGACGGCTCAGGTAAGGCAACCGTAGCTGGCATTGAAGCCGGTCCAGACGGTCTTTACTTCAGCGGACTTTACAAAGATCTTGATATTACGACGCCAATAGATCCAGGAGCGAGTATTTATAAAATAGTTTTTATTGGAGAATAAAAGCATCTTCTCATCACCTGACTGTGACTCTCCCCTTATAATACAGGTCGATAAGTAAAGTTAGGTTTTCGAATAAAAAACCTACATAGAGGAGTTCAGGCAAGCTAAACAGTGTTGCATTCTTCATTGTTCCAATTAAAATCGAGCTTGATAAAAGGGGAGACAGTATGGTACCCCGACTCCCGACCCTAAGAAAATAATTGGTATTATATTTATTCCCTTAAGTATATTAATTGTTCCGTTCTTCTTATACCTTCGTTCATATTGATGATCATGAAAAATGGGAGTGAAAGTGTTGTAGGATGACGTGTCCAACATGGCACAGGCTCAAGCCTGTTGCCATCGGGTGAGTCTTAAGCAAACTCTCGACATTGGGCCTCTTATTGCTTTTATTGGGATTTTTCTTATATTTCTTTGCTTTAGGCGGGATCTCGTCTTATTATGAGCAAATATAGGGGCATTGCATCTATAGTACTAATGATAATATGGAATTTTCTGGGTTATAAGTCTTTGGTTTTTAAGAAGTAGCTTAATACCCCACCCACCCGAATTTGTGTATCCAGAGTACTCCCCAGAGGTTAACTATTATTCCTAATATTATAAGGATTTTATGATGCCACTTTATCGAATCACCGATTCCCTTGATCGTTAGTAGGAAAAGGAATGGATAAAAATCAATTGCGTACCTGTACCCGAACTGATCAAAGCCCCATGTACCGTGACAGAAGTCTACAAACGCTATCAGAATTATAGTGATCCAGCAGCCTATTGCGAGTCTGTTTTTTATTCCTGCAAAGAATGCATATATGAATGCTGGTGTTGTAAGCCAAATTGCCATACCGTTCCAGGAAGGGGTTATATATGGAAATTCCTTTATGAATCTAGGCATACCCGCGAAAATCACCTTAAGGTGTCTCGGAATATAACTAATATTGAAATATCCCTCTTGGTAATGCTTTTCATCAAATATCCCCATCTGAAGATAGTAAGATACATCGAAAGGTGTATTAAACCTAACTATGTTATAAAGAGCATTTAATACCACAAATATCCCGACTCCCAGCCCCAAAAAGAAAAGCGGTTTTAACTTGATTCTCTTAAGTATATAATTTGTATCGTCCCTCCTATACCATTCGTCTAAATACATAATCGCGAAAAATGGGAATGAAAGAATTGTAGGAAGACGTGTCCAATAAGATGCTCCCAGGCTTAAGGAGGTTGCCAGCGGATGGGTTTTATGCAAGGCCAATAATATAGCTAAAAATTGAAAAGTAACGGCTAGAGTCAGGGAAAACATCCAAACTCCACCCGCTGTAGCAGTCCACCAGTGTATTGTTCCGAATCCAAACATTGCGGTCATCCATAGATGAACTCTTCTGCTTTTTGTAAGCTTTCTTGCGACCAAGAAGGCCATTGAAACATTTATGCTACCAAAAAAAATTGAAACCAGGGTTTGATCCGTTGAAAGACCGAGAATCGCCACAACGGGTAAAAGTAATATTGCAGGCATAGGAGGAGGAATGATGTAATATCTCCCTTGATAGGGTGCAAGCTCAAGCCAGCTTATATTCTCAGTAAGATGAAGCCGCCCGTGTAAAAATGCATCAGCAAGACGGACGAAATTGTTATACGGCGTAGGATGGCCTTCCTGTGTTAGAAAATAAACGATAAATGTGAGAGAGAAAACTGCCAGGAAAGTAATTATCGCAATTTTACGAGCTTCGCTTTTTGATTTATCGTTTTCCATACCAGGTCTTGTTTATGAATTGTCATTAATTGACTAGTCTTGCATTCTTAAGGCAATTAAAAGGTAATCGTCTTAAAAATTTGAGGTATTTAGGTCAAAATAGGACTAAAGTTTATTATGACCTAGAAATCTAACAAATTCACCTTTCTGTAATTGTACCTAAACTCCATTTTTTTAAATGTAATTTAAAATGGTTTTTACTTACTCCAGGATCTTTCTGAAACCTTTCCTTCGCAAACGACCAAAACCCTTCAAGTCCGTTTATAAGCCCTAAAACCTTTTTGCATGATCAACTTTGTAACGCTTACCATAGAACTTAAGTTACTAGTAGGATTTGAATCGGTCTGTATAGAATACGCTCCCATTTACGGAATACCGTTTAATTGCCCTCATAAGGCTATCGGCGCTAACATCATCCACAACAGTTGTGAATATTCTTCCTTTTCTCTCTAACATATCTAAAACCTTTGTCTTTCCAGTTGATCCGCGGCATCTGTTACTCTTCCTTCTTCCACCAAAATAGCTCTCATCACATTCAATCTCTCCCCCTAACTTCTCAAACTCCTCATTTAAAAACCTTGCTATATCTTTGCGATAGGCTGGATCTCGTCTTGTTATAGGCAGTATGATACGAACATTTTTCTCAATAGTCTATATTGATTTATATATGTTCCTGAGGTATGTTGATAAAATTTAAAATAAAACTTCTGGTAATTCCAGTCTTAAATGATTTTTTTTTAAAACTATGATATGATGATATATAGGTCCGATATTAACAGGTTATTTGACTAAAAATGCTTCTTTCTATTGTAGTTCCAGCTTTTAACGAGGAAGACGTTCTGCTTGAGTTTCATAAAAGGCTCACAGCAGAAATTGATATTTTGCCCCTTAATGTTGAAATCATATACGTTAATGATGGAAGCACGGATGGTACGTTGGCTTTGATGAAAATGCTTAAGGTATCAGATGGAAGGATAGCCATAATTGATTTAAGCCGTAACTTTGGTAAGGAGATTGCACTCATGGCTGGTTTCGATCATCTACGTGGTGATGCCGCGATATCGATAGATGCGGATTTGCAGCATCCGCCCCAACTTATTCCAGAAATGGTAAAGAATTGGCAAGAGGGTTTTGATATAGTTTATGCTGTTCGTACCTCAAGGGAAGATGAGAAATTTGTGAAGAGGGTATTGGCTAATCTTTTTTACAGAATGTTTATTTTAGTGGGTGGGGTTGGTGTCTCAAAAGATTCCAGCGATTATCGTTTACTTAGTCGACGTGCTCTTGATGCTCTGATCAAGTTACGTGAACAGCACCGCTTCATGAAAGGGCTTTCCTCATGGATAGGATTTTCCCAAATGTCTATTTCCTATCATCCTGACCAACGTTATGGGGGAATAACAAAATGGAGTTATTACGGTCTATGGAATCTGGCTTTAGAGGCTATAACTTCATTCACCATTATGCCACTCAAAATTGCATCCTTTATAGGATTATTCACTGCATTTGCGGCATTTCTATATGCCGGGACCGTGGTTTTTAAAAAAATAATTTTTGGTGATCCAGTTCCTGGGTATCCATCACTTATGGTTATTATCTTGTTTTTAGGAGGAATTCAGCTAATTACAATCGGAATTTTAGGTGAGTATTTAGGTAGAGTGTTTGATGAGACCAAGGGAAGACCACTTTATTTTCTTAAGAGTTACGATCCACCTGAAACTATAAATGTTTCAGATCAAGATAATTCCACCTAAATATTAGTTTGGCTTTCTCTATTTGGTATTTTATATTGCATTGGTTTAATAGTACTTTGAATACTACTTTTTTTAATATAAACAATGAAATTGACATTTAATCTTAAAGGTCGTACATATATTCTGTTTGCCTTTATTATATTCTTGATAACGTTCATAGTTTATTATTTCACTGGGGAAGAACATCCTCGAGCGTATAACAATTTCGTCCATCTTGCTGATGCAATGTTACATGGAAGGGTATATTTTCCTGAGAATATATCCTGGCTTGAATTAGCGTATTATAATGACAGATATTTCGTTGTTCCCCCCCCACTACCAGGAATTCTAATTTTGCCATTAGTGGCTATATTTGGGCTCACTTTTAATCAAGCTCTTGCTTCAATGTTTTTAGGAGCTTTGAATGTATCTCTTGCATACTTGGTTATAAGGAAAATAACTAAAAATCAACATATACAGATCTGGGGTACAATATTATTTGGTTTTGGGACAATTCATTGGTGGCTTGCTGCTACAGGTTGGGTCTGGTTTTATTCCCAGATAACATCCGTAACCTTTATTCTTCTTGCGATTTACATTACACTATGCGATAAAAGTATATTTTTATCTGGACTGTTCCTAGGAGCTTCTTTCTGGTCACGATTACAGACTATTTTATCCTTTCCTTTCTTTTTAATAATGAACTCGACAAAGTGGCTTAATAAATCAGAGGGACTGACATTCATTAAAAGAATTAATATTAGTGCCCTCATTTCTTTCGGTGTGGGTGTAGGAATATTTGTTGTACTTAATTTTATTTACAACTACATTAGGTATGAAACTATTTGGGATGTTTCAGACTACTATAGACCTGGACTTCTCGATGAGTCTATTTTCCAAAAGGGTAAGTTCGATATTTCATACATACCGCGTCATTTAAAAGTTATATTTAAAGGGGTGCCTACATTCCTTTCTGAGCCTCCATATATAAAGCCGCATGGTTGGGGATTGTCAATATTCATAACTACCCCGGCATTTATTTACTCAATATTCGCGAACTTAAAAGATAAGTTAACAATTGCATGCTGGTCAGCGATTATACCAGTTGCATTATTAACTTTTAGTCATGGTGGTACAGGGTGGTGGGCGTTTGGTTATCGTCATGCAGTTGATTATTATCCATTTTTATTAATACTTGCTGTCAAAGGGATGGGAAACAATATCAGATGGCATCATAAGCTTCTGATTTCATTATCAGTTTTGGTAAATTTATGGGGAGTAATATGGTTTAATAAAATTGGGTTATAGGGTAATTAAGATTTTGGGAAAATACTGTCGGGTTATAGATTCCTAATTTAATATTGTTATGACTAGGTATTTTATAGCCTAGTCCTTAAATGACCTAATCACCAAAAATTTTATATATGTAGAGTTTGGAAACATGTAGCAGGTAATCCAAAATCACATTGCTGCTTAGTTTGCTCTCTCCATATTCCCTGTCACGAAATAATATGGGTATTTCAACCACCTTCTCACAGTTTCCTCTTACCAGAATCTCAAGACCTATTTTGAAACCTTTAGGGCTTAATTCAACGTTTTTTATTAAGTCTTTTTTCAAGAAGAAAAATCCTGACATTGGATCTTTAACCTTTGTTAACCCTACTACAACCAAAGTAGCGATCTTAGAGGATATTTTTCTTTTAAGAGGCCAATTCTCTATCCCTCCTTGATCTATATATCTACTGCCTAGAGTAAAGTCGGCTTCTCCATTAATAATAGGCGCAACCAATTCCGGAATCTTCTCTGGCGGATGGCTTAAATCTGCGTCTATAACACCAACTATTTCAGTATTAGCCATTGCAAATCCATCTAATACTGCTGAGGACAAACCCCTTTTCTCCAGTCTTCTCAATACTAACAAATTAGGGTATTTATCTTGTAAGTCCTCGGCAACCTTCCAGGTTTGATCAGGTGAATTATCATCAACAATTATTATATTGCCGTCTAACTCCTCATTACTGAAGATATTAAATACCTTATCCACAAGAATAGGTATATTGCCGGCTTCATTATAGGTTGGGATTACTAGTGTTATATCCATATCTTTAAGGCACATATATTAACACTTAATCTTTTAAAGAGGAAAGAGGTATTAATTTTTCATTTAAAATGCCCATTTAAATCTGACAAGTAGAGATAGAAATAGAGCATAAAATATTAACGAAAGAAAAATTATCAAGTAGTTAATTTCTTTCCTTCTTCCTAATATCGCAAGTATGATGAAGATAGGAAACAAAGTGAGCATATACCTGGGAATACTAATCCAATATGATGTAGATGTTACTATGAGCCAGGTCGCTAATGCATATAAGCTATAGGAAAGACGCACGCGGAAAAAAGAATAAATGATAAGAATTAAGCTTAATAAAGCAAAAGTGATTTGAATCCACCCTAATTGTATGCTGTCTGCTGGGGTACGCCAGGATATGCTACCCCATGAATAGAAAAATCCTTTAGTAGGGAAGGAAAGATGCATGAACCAGTGCCCGGCTTGAATTTCGAGAAATTTTAGTGGATCTCCGTATGTAATGTAATTTAAGCTCAGATACACTACGAAGCCAAGCCCAATAACAAAAATCCATAATATATCCTTTCCAATTTTCTCCTTTTTATATTGTCTTTGATATAAATACTCGAATAACAGTACCGGTAATAGTATTATTCCGGTAATTCTTGTCATTGTTGTGAGCATTCCTAGTATTCCTGCCACTGCCCATCTTTTATTTCTCGCGTAGTAGAAACATGCTATTGTGAGAGCTAGAAAAAGACTTTCTGTATATGCAGCATGTAGGAAATATGCTGTAGGGAAAATGGAGAAATATATTATCGACCTTAAAGCATCTTCCTTTTCAAAGTCTAGAAGAACTAATTTATACAAGTAGAAAACTGCGAAAATATAAGCGACATTTGATACTATGAGTGCAGATAATAAGTTGTTTTGTAAAACGAAAGTAAAAACCTTGATAAGAAATGGATAAAGAGGAAAGAATACAATCATAAAGTACATTTCCTCTACCAATGAACTAGAGTATCCGTATTTTGCAATCTTCAGATAGTGCGGAGTATCCCATATGTTCCAGATTGAGATAATAGAGTCGGGGAAACTATCTGTAATAGTCACGTATGCGACATATCCGAATAAAAAGGTTCCAACTATGCTTATCATTGCTATTACAAAGATATCTTTGTTGGGGCCTTTATACTTCATATGTTGTCCCTTCTCTTGCAGTAGTAAAATTATTGGCTGCCCTACCTACTTTTTGAATCATATATGAATATTATCTTATACTATACAGAGTATAATTTGAATAATTCTCGAATTTGCTTAGATGGTATAAAGCTTCTCAATATCTTAGTAGCTCTAGTTAACCTTTTTTTTGGGGGAGGGGGGGGAATGGTTTGTTCAAATTAATTTTTGAATCCAAAGGTCTCAAAGTCAAATCGAGCCAAAAAGCAAGTAAAAAGACAAGCAAAAATAGGTGCATAGCGGCTTGAAAATATAGATTTTGAAACGGGAAGAATAAAGATAATTTAATGTTTATTATGCTTAGTACATAAACTCCGTAAGCTAAAGCAGAAACGGCTACTAATACAACCCATCTTAACTTTAATTTAGCCTCACTAAGCCAAAAATAAAAGATGGCAATCAACAAAAATGGATAACCATGATACATATATCTTTCATGTGTGCCTGTAATTAAGACATTAAAACCTAAATGACTAAGACCGATTGAGAATATAAAAAGTGCGGCTATGTGTGAGAATCTCGTTGGGTCGCTGTTATTTTTCATAATAAATCGATAAACTTTCAGTATTAGGGTGCTAAGAATTATCAACATAAAAATTGAAAATAAAATAAGGCCGATTCTTAACGGTGAGAATATTCCGTATATTGATTTTGTAGAAGAGCTCCAAATATCCGATTCAAAAAAAACCCAAATATTAAAACCATTTCCAGCAATCTTATTCCAATGTCCACTTATCGCAGTGGTGTAGTGTAAATGACCGTAATAATTTTCTGGAATATTTAAATACAAATCTGGCAAGAGAAAAATTATAAGAGTCGCGAATGTTATTACGATAGCTTTTAAGAAAGCTGATAGTCCGTATTTTTTTAGTAAAAGGAAACAAATAGAAAGCCAGATAACAGATAGAACCGGCACTGAAAAAATAAACAATTGTTTGGTTAGAACTCCGCTTGCCAGCATGACTCCCCCCAAGAAAAAATAGGTGAGGGATGTCGTAACCCTTTCTTTTTTAGTATCTAGGACGATTATTTCCATGCTAACCAAATAACAAATTACTGATAAAAGCATGAAGATTTGAACTATTCCATCGATTTGTCCCCATAATGCCGAACCCGCCCATGTTGATGGTAAAACTGTTATTATCAAGCCTATAAGTATTGCGTGTTTAACTTTGAGAATCCTTAAAAGAATAACATTTAGCAAGAAAATAATGCCATCCCCAATAGACAAAACAATTCTGAAAGCCTGATGGAGTTCGTCACCATGAATTGTGGTTAACTTTTGTATCCAAGAAATCAAACCGGCTGAAAATAAGAAGCCGAAAAAAGGATAATTACAGTTACCACAATTGACATACATATCTTTGACACTATTAGACCAGTAGTTTGACCAGACAATAAAAGTTTGAACATCGCCACCATGCCATCTACTTATAATGCTTACAAGTAAAAAGGGCAAGCCAAGTCCAATAATGATAAAGACGCTTTTCAATAACTTTCTGTTCATATTCTGCACTTTGAATTTAAAAAAATTAAAGTAGTATATTAGCGGTCGAAATTATTTTCACTATCAAAGTTGGTGATTTTCATTCTTATATATTCTATTGAGTTGTATGTATTATAACTTGCTGAATAGGTTTTCCAATCCCACAAAGTTTGAGCTGGATCATCGAAAGTAAATATCCAGGAACGCCGGGCCAGAATGCAGTTAAAGTTGTGGTGAGCTGTGTTGCGAGCGGGTATAGACTGTAGGAAAGTTGCAAGCGGAAAAAATAAACTATAAGAATTAATGCTAATGCGCTAAAAATTATCTCAATCCAAACAGCACAAATGCAATCTGATGTTGTACGCAAGAATATGCTGTCCCAAGCTTGGATAAATCCTCTATATGGAAAAGCTAATTGCTTAGACCTATGTCCGCTTTGAATTTTTATTGCTACTTACCTATAAAGGAATCGGTAACGAACTTAGCTGGTATCATAAGCTTCTTATTCTCTTAGGTGTACTAGTTAACCTTTGGGTTAGGTGGGTGGATGCTCTTCATCTACTAGTTTGAGTGGTATCAGCTTTATTGACCTCCTTTGGCGAGTTATGTATTTTAACAAAATTATATTTCTTATTAATTTGATGCCTCTCATATGAAAGAAAAATCCTGGCTCCGCAAGCATACAGTTCCTTTAGCATTCTATGTCTTTGTAATATTAACTATATTAATCAGCAAATTTTTTCTTCCCTCTAATTACGTAATATCTATTGCCGCGGTGCTAATGCTCGTCCCTATTTTATTTAAAGCTGATGGTGGATTCTTTAAATCGGATACTAAGGGAGCGCTTCTAGGCTTAGGAGTGTCAGCTGTTCTATTGTCGATATATACAGCAGTAATATTCTTATATGGTTTATATATTGGGCAAAAATTGGTAATAAATTCTCTTCCAATTTCCTTTCTTTTGACCCAGTCTCTGATGGTCGCATTACCCGAAGAAGTATTTTTCAGAGGTTATCTGCAAAATAAAATCGGAAATAATATCAGAGGTATAATAATTGTTAGCGCGCTTTTTGCTATCGGCCATTTTGTTACACTATGTGTAGGTGGTACACATAATCTAACTATATGCTCTCAAGCCATACTTACTTTTTTCCCTTCATTAGTTATGGGTTATCTTTATTTAAAAACCAAAACGCTATGGGCAAGTATAATTTTTCATTTCTTTGCAAATATCGTCCATATTGCCATTAGTCTATCTTAGATTTTTTGGCAAACTGCAGCATCTCCCATGATGAGCGTCCTCAAACAAAGAAAACCTATTGATATATTGTAGTTATGCCTTTTATTAGAGTATTATACTTAGTTAGTTATAACGGTAAATAATCATGATTAGGATCGGTTTAGCGCAAATAAATGCAAAGGTAGGGGACATAGAAGGGAATCTGAATAAGGTTCTCGGATATATAAGCTCCGCCAAAGATTCCGGTGTGGATATTTTATGTTTTCCGGAGTTGTCGGTAACTGGATATCCACCTGAAGACCTCTTGCTAAAACCTAAATTTATCAACGATAGTATAAGTACAATTGAAGAAATTAGAAAAGCCTCTAGCAATATTACCGTTATTGTTGGTTTTCCTGATAAAAAAGAGGACATTTATAATGCTGCTGCGGTTATTCATGATAAAAAATTAATAGACGTCTACCACAAACGATATTTGCCGAACTACGGAGTTTTTGATGAAAACAGATATTTTCAATCAGGAATCCGTACACCGGTATATAAACTTGATGATGTAATTTTTGGAGTCAATATCTGCGAGGATATTTGGTATCCAGGTGACCCCACGAGAAGGCAAGCCCTTTTGGGAGATGCGCAAATCATCATCAATATTTCTTCATCCCCTTATTATGCTTCCAAAGTGGCCTCAAGAGAACGTATGCTTATGACCCGCGCCAGGGATAATTCTGTAAATGTAGTCTTTTGCAATATGGTCGGAGGTCAGGACGAGCTTGTATTTGATGGGCATAGCGTAGTTATAGGAGAATCAGGGGAAATAGTAGCCAGAGCAAAATCGTTTGAGGAAGATCTTCTAATTGCTGATATTAATGTAAACAGAGTATTTCGCTCCCGAATTCATGATCCTAGAAGGCGTAAAGAACGTTACGCACTTGAGGCGCATTCAGAGAAAGCCGAAGTAATCGATATTGAAGTTAAGAAAAGTAAACATAGGACCAAACCACTCATTAAATCCAGATTAGAGAAATTTAATAAAAAGGAAGAAGAAATATTTAGAGCCCTTGTTCTTGGCGCAAAAGATTATGTGACTAAGAACGGGTTTAAAAAAGTTGCCATTGGTTTAAGCGGCGGAATCGATTCAGCCTTAGTTGCGGCGGTTGCTGTTGAAGCTTTGGGCAAGAATAACGTAGCCGGAGTTGCAATGCCTTCAATGTATAGTTCAAAGGGCAGCGTTAGTGATTCGGAAAAGTTATCCCAAAATCTGAGTATTGAGCTTATTAATATCCCAATAGAAAAAGCTTTTAACGCGTATCATGAGATGTTTTCGAGCGTATTCAAGGGTAAGAAACAAGATATAACTGAAGAAAATCTTCAAGCGCGTATCAGAGGCAACATATTAATGGCGCTGTCCAATAAATTTGGTTGGCTTATTCTTACTACTGGGAATAAGAGTGAGATGAGTGTTGGATACTGCACTCTATACGGTGATATGGCAGGCGGTTTTGCAGTAATTAAGGATGTGCCAAAAACTATAGTCTATCAGATTTCGAAGTTCTATAATGAGTATAAGGGCAAAGTAATAATACCAAATTCAATTCTGAACAAACCACCTTCTGCAGAGCTTAGACCTGATCAGCTCGATACAGACTCTTTGCCTCCCTATGAAGTGCTTGATCCGATATTAAAAGCTTATGTAGAAGATGATCTCAGCGCAGACGAGATCGTTTCCCAAGGATATAAGAAATCTTTAGTACAAAAAATAATAAGATTGGTTGACCAAAACGAATATAAAAGAAGACAAGCTCCTCCGGGTATAAAGATCACTGCCAGGGCCTTTGGCAAAGATCGGCGCTTTCCTATTACAAACCTTTATAAGGTCTAAACGGCACCCGCATACGTGCAAAAACCATCTTTTTATGGTAAAATAGCGCCCTGGGGTTGACAAAAAGCTTCTTGAGTTGACTAGTACCCTATTACAACTTAAATTTATGATGGGTTAGTTGGCCTCAGTTTATGGGTCAATCCTTAAAGTAATCTATAAAATTACTTCATTTGCTTAATAATACTTAGGAAGGTGTTTTTATGAAGCCTGTTGGATATCCGCCTAAGCAGGGTCTTTATGACCCAGCGTTTGAACATGACTCCTGCGGTATTGGGTTTGTGGTCAACATTAAGGGCGTAAAATCAAATAAGATTGTTCGTAACGCTGTCCAAGTGCTATTAAATCTTGAGCACCGCGGCGCTTGCGGGTGTGAATCCAATACCGGTGACGGCGCTGGAATATTAATACAGAAACCACACAAGTTCTTTAAAAAGGTATGTGAAGAAATAGATATATCTTTACCAAGCGTCGAAGAATACGGAGTCGGTTTTGTATTTTTTCCACCAGATCTTTCAGAAAAAAGAGTATGCGCGCAAACATTTGAAAATATAATAAAAGAAGAAGGGCAGGAGCTTCTTGGTTGGCGGGATGTTCCGACCGATCATTCTTCATTAGGCAAGTCTGCAAGAGAATGTGAACCATATATCAAGCAAGTCTTTATTAAACGCAGCGCCGATATTAATGACCAGATGGATTTTGAGCGCAAGCTCTACATAATAGGGAAGAGAGCTCTAAATGAGATAAAACTCTCAGGTCTTAAAGGCGGTGAATTTTTCTATGTCGCAAGTCTTTCTAGCAAAACAACTGTTTATAAGGGAATGCTAACGACCTGGCAGCTCGATATGTACTTTCCTGATTTAAATGATACGGATATGGAATCTGCAATTGCATTGGTCCATTCTCGTTTTAGCACTAATACCTTCCCTAGCTGGGATCGTTCTCACCCTTACCGTTACATTGTTCATAACGGTGAGATAAATACTATGAGAGGCAATATTAACTGGATGCACGCGCGTCAGGCTGTGTTTTCATCAGACCTTTTCGGAGATGATTTGGAAAAGGCTTTCCCGATCATAGCTCCGGACGGCAGTGACTCCGGCAACTTCGATAATTGTGTAGAATTCCTTACCTTAGCCGGGCGTCCAATAGAACATGCAGTAATGATGATGATTCCTGAACCGTGGTCTAATCACGGAACTATGAGTGATGAGAAAAAAGCCTTCTATGAATACCATAGTTGTCTAATGGAACCGTGGGATGGACCTGCTTCAATCGCTTTTACTGACGGTACAAAAGTAGGCGCTGTACTCGATCGAAATGGTCTACGACCTTCTCGTTATTATGTAACAAAAGACGATATGGTTATCATGGGATCAGAAGTGGGAGTACTTGATGTACCTGCAGATATGGTCTTGCATAAGGGTAGGTTGCAACCGGGAAGAATGTTCTTAATTGATACCGAGGAAGAACGTATTGTAGAAGACAAAGAACTAAAAGATAAACTTTCTAAAGAAAAGCCTTACAGAGAGTGGCTTGATAATAATCTGTTGCCGCTCAATGAGATAGAACCTGCTCAGGATACAATAGCTCAAGAAACTTCTAACCATGAAAAAGTCCTACTAAGACAAAGGGCGTTTGGTTATACATTTGAAGACCTTAGGGTTCTAATAGGACCTATGGCTAGTAACGCTGTTGAACCTGTAGGCTCTATGGGGAAGGATACGCCGATAGCAATCCTTTCAAGCAAACCTAGACTTCTATATGAGTATTTCAAACAGCTGTTTGCTCAGGTGACAAATCCGGCAATAGATTCTATTCGTGAAGAACTTATAACTGCAACAGAGATGACCCTTGGTCCTGAACCTAATATTTTAAATCCATCTCCTGAAAACTGCAGGAAAATTTGGCTTGAATCACCTGCATTAACGAATGAAGATCTTCAGAAGATTAAAAATCTTGATAATGAAAACTTTAAATCTGAAACGCTTCCGATCTTGTTTAACATATCAGAAGGCAGTGAAGGACTTGAAAAGGCTTTAGAAGAACTGTTTGAGAATGCTGATAAAGCTATCTCACAAGGTACAAACATTTTAGTACTATCTGATAGAGGGTTTAACAAGGAAAATGCTCCGATTCCGGCGCTTTTGGCATCAGCCGGTTTGCACCATCACTTAATACTAAACGGAAACAGAATGAAAGTAGGTTTAGTGCTTGAGTCAGGTGAGCCAAGAGAAGTACATCATTATGCGCTACTTGTAGGTTACGGAATAAGCGCTATTAACCCATATCTGGCTTATGAAACGATTGAGGATATGATTGATGATGGGATGCTCACAGGAATTACTAAAGAAAAGGCGATAATTAATTACAACAAAAGCGTTGTTAAAGGTATTGTAAAAACAATGTCCAAAATTGGTATCTCTGCTATTCAGAGCTACCATGGAGCTCAGATTTTTGAAGCAATAGGGCTCAACCACGATTTTGTAGACAAGTATTTCACCTGGACTCCTACTAGGATTAAGGGAGCTGGTATAGATGTCATAACTGAAGAAATCAGACTTAGGTATGAAACAGCATATCCTGACCGTGATGTTGTTCCCGAAACTCTTGATGAGGGTGGGCTTTATCAATGGCGTCCGGGAGGAGAGCATCATGCGTTTAACCCTAAATCCGTTCATATGCTTCAGCGCGCATGTCGCGCCAATAGCTATGAGCAGTTTAAAAAATTCTCAGAACTCGTTACTGATGAATCCAAACAATTATCTACTTTGAGAGGTCTATTGGAGCTAAAAAAAGACTCTAAGCCTATACCAATTGAAGAAGTTGAATCCATTGAAACTATTTGTAAGCGTTTTAAGACAGGCGCTATGTCATATGGAGCAATAAGCTCAGAAGCGCATGAAAGCCTTGCTATAGCTATGAACAGGATAGGAGGAAAGAGTAATACCGGGGAAGGTGGAGAGGATACGGCCCGCAACATTCCAGATGAAAATGGGGATTTAAGAAGAAGTTCCATTAAACAGGTTGCTTCTGGTCGTTTTGGTGTTACGAGTGAGTATCTCGTTAACGCTGAAGAAATACAGATAAAAATAGCACAGGGCGCTAAACCTGGCGAAGGCGGACAGTTGCCTGGTAGAAAAGTATATCCCTGGATAGCCAAGGTGAGGCTTTCAACTCCCGGAGTAGGTTTAATATCACCTCCTCCACACCATGATATTTATTCAATTGAGGATCTTGCAGAGCTTATTCACGACTTGAAAAATGCGAATCAAAATGCGCGCATTAACGTGAAATTAGTCTCAGAAGTAGGGGTGGGTACAATTGCTGCAGGAGTAGCAAAGGGGCACGCTGATGTAATCCTCGTTAGTGGGTACGACGGTGGAACCGGGGCATCTCCTCAAAGCAGTATTCAGCATGCCGGGCTTCCCTGGGAGCTTGGCCTTGCAGAAACTCACCAGACTCTCCTTATCAACAACTTGCGAAGCCGTGTAGTGCTTGAAACCGACGGTCAGATGAAAACCGGCCGAGATGTTGTGATAGCGGCTCTTTTAGGAGCTGAAGAGTACGGTTTTTCAACAGCCCCACTAATTATTCTAGGATGCATTATGATGCGCGTTTGCCATCTTGATACATGTCCTGTTGGGGTTGCTACCCAGAACCCGGAGCTGCGTAAGAAATTCATGGGCGACCCTACTCACGTTGTGAATTTTATGCGCTTTATCGCGCAAGAAGTAAGAGAACTAATGGCAGAACTTGGCTTTAGAACTATAAATGAGATGATAGGAAGATCTGACAAACTTGAAATGAGAAAAGTTGTTGATCATTGGAAAGCAAAAGCGCTTGATCTCTCAGATGTAATTTATCAGCCTGAAGTTCCAAGTGATTACGGAACATACTCTCAAATTGAACAAGATCATGGTCTCGAAGAGGCGCTTGATAATAAAGTATTGCTCGATATTTGTAAGCCGACTCTAGAAATGGGAGAACCTGTTGAAGCAATCTTGCCTATTAAGAATATAGATCGGACTGTTGGCACTATTTTAGGCAGTGAGCTAACAAAGAAGTATGGTTTAGATGGTTTACCTGAAGAATCTGTACGACTTCATTTTAACGGATCCGCCGGGCAGAGCTTTGGCGCTTTTGTCCCAAAATTTATGACATTAATATTAGAAGGTGATTCCAACGATTATTTAGGTAAAGGTCTATCTGGAGGAAAAATCATTGTTTATCCGCCAAAGGCATCCACATTCGTTCCTGAAGAAAATATCATAACAGGCAACGTTGCATTTTACGGGGCTACCGGAGGGGAGGCTTATATAAGAGGCCTTGCCGGTGAGCGTTTCTGTGTGCGTAATAGTGGAGTTCGAACAGTAATTGAAGGTGTTGGCGATCATGCTTGCGAATATATGACTGGTGGACGCGTTGTGGTAATAGGGCACACTGGAAGAAACTTTGCCGCTGGTATGTCCGGCGGAATAGCATATGTTCTTGATGAAGAGGGTGATTTCTCAATACGCTGCAATCAGGATATGGTAGATCTGGAATCTCTAAACGCACAAGACGCAGAAGAAGTAAAGGAAATGATAAAGCGCCATGTGGAATATACAGATAGTGAAAAAGGAAAGAGAGTGCTTTCCGATTGGAATAATAATGTAAATAAATTTGTTAGAGTAATGCCAAAGGACTTTAAACGAATGTTAGAGGCCATCGAAAGAGTAGAGCAAAAAGGTCTAAGCGGAGATGAAGCTCTTATGGCAGCTTTTGAAGAAAACAAGAGAGACCTTGCTCGCGTAAGCGGTAATTAGTTTCCTATAATCAATTAACAACAAAACAAAATGAAGACTAAAGAGATTGTTATAGAGATTTGGAGGATGTACAATGGGTGATCCCACTGGATTTATGCAACATAATAGAGAACTCGAACCCGACCGTTCTCCATCTGAGCGCATTGAAGACTGGAAAGAGTTTCATAAACATCTTCCTGAAGATAAATTAAAAACGCAGGGTTCAAGATGTATGGATTGTGGAATCCCATTTTGTCAAACCGGGGATATGTTAGAAGGGCTAACTTCAGGATGCCCGATAAATAACCTTATACCAGAATGGAATGATCTGGTTTTTAGAGGACTCTGGAGAGAGGCGCTTGAACGCTTACATAAAACAAACAATTTCCCTGAGTTTACGGGTAGGGTTTGCCCAGCGCCTTGTGAAGGCTCATGCGTATTAGGGATTAATGAACCTGCAGTAACAATAAAAAGTATAGAATGCACTATTATTGATAAAGGTTTTGAAGAAGGATGGGTTGTCCCTGAACCACCCAAGGTTAGAACTGGGAAAGAAGTTGCTGTTGTAGGCTCAGGGCCGGCAGGATTAGCCTGTGCCGCGCAGCTCAATAAAGCAGGGCATCTAGTAACTGTGTTTGAAAGAGACGATAGAATCGGCGGACTACTTATGTACGGCATTCCTAACCCTCACTTAGATAAATCTATAGTTGACCGCAGGGTGAACTTGCTAAAAGATGAAGGGATTAAATTTGTAACTAGTACCGAAATAGGCAAAGACTATCTGTCACAAAAACTTATAGACGATTTTGACGCTGTAGTTATTTGTACTGGCGCGACTAGGCCTCGTGATTTACCTATTGAAGGCAGAGAGCTTAAAGGAATTCATTTCGCAATGGACTTTCTAAGAGCAAACACGAAAAGCCTATTGGACAGCAACCTTGAAGACGGAAATTATATATCGGCAAAAAACAAAGATGTGATTGTTCTCGGTGGAGGCGACACTGGAACTGACTGTGTTGCAACCTCTATGCGTCACGGATGTAAGAGCTTACTTCAATTTGAAATAATGCCCAAACCTCCTATGGAAAGAGCGCCTGATAACCCATGGCCTCAGTGGCCCAAGGTTTATTCCCTCAGCTACGGTCAGGAAGAAGCTATGGCAGTTTTTGGAGAAGATCCCAGAAAGTATCAGGTACTTACAACGAAGTTTGTAGGTGATGAGGATGGCAATGTAAAGGAGCTTCATACTGTTAAGATTGAATGGCATCAAGGCGATAACGGACGACCATCTTTTAAAGAGGTGCCCGGTTCAGGCGAAGTTTGGCCTGCGGACCGTATATTTTTAGCGCTTGGTTTTCTTGGACCTGAAGATACTGTCTTGGAACAACTCAATATTGAACGCGATGACCGCACGAACGCGAAAGCTGAATACGGCAAGTATATGACTAGTCTAGAAGGCGTTTTTGCTGCTGGTGACGCCAGACGTGGTCAGAGTCTAATAGTCTGGGCTATCAACGAAGGCCGCGAAGCCGCCAGAGAATGCGACCGCTACCTAATGGGCTCAACCAATTTGCCCTAACACATTGTTAACTATCTCAATTTATTAGAACATTACATCCAAACTCCAGAATCTCGTTTTTATATGTCATTCTGAATTCATTTCAGAATCTCATCTTTCGCCTTTTCTTTTCATCCCTTCTCCCTTGATGGGGAACAAGCATAATCTGGTGAGCGTTTGGACGCGTCTGAAGGAAGCCAGAAGCGTAACTAGAGTTCAGGCAGATTGTTTCCGAATCCAAAATAATTAAAGGTGGGGGTGATTGTCATTCCCAAATACCTTAATCGGGAATCCAGCCCCCCGTCATTTCGAACGGCACACATCGTGTGCATGTGAGAAATCTTTCTTTTTCCCTATCTTCCTCCTTAGAAAAAGAGAGCTCAGGGAGATTATCTCCCTTTCGGCTCCTTTTTTTAACTCAATTTTATCTGTCTTTTTAACTGCAAACTCTAATATTTTGGTGCTTCAGGTGCCTCAGGAACTTCTACATCAGGCATCTCCGGTGTATCAACTTCCGGCGTGTCCGGAGTTAGCGGCGCATCTACTTCAGGTGCCGCTGGAGTATCTGGCATAGCTGGTGCATCAGCTGATGGGACTTCAGGCACATCAGCGCCCGGCATTTTAGGTGCTTCTACCTTTGGCATCTCCGGAGCTTTCACTTCAGGCATTTTCGGCATTTCCGGTGCTTTCACTTCAGGCACTTCCACATCGGGCATTGAAGGTGTGTCAACCTCAGGAACGTCCGGTGTAAGTGGCGCTTCCGGTGCATCAATTTGTGGTGCATCCGGAGCATTTACCTCCGGTGCCGCTGGTGCTTCTACCTCAAGTGTATCCACTGCCATAGCGGGTAGTGACAATAACAGAACAAAAACTGTACCCATCATTAGCTTTCTCAACATTTTATCGCCTCCTTATTTGCTTGAGAACAAGCATTCTTAAATTAGATTCACTCCAAGATTAACATACCGAATCGGCTAATCAATCGATTTTTAATCATAATAATATTGGCGGTGGATTTTTTAAATTCTTCAATTACAATACAGAATAACAATTTAACTGGAGGTTAAAATGGTAGGAACTCGAAATATACTCATCATTTCATTACTCTTTCTATGCACAGCCTTGATTCCGGCTCTAAAAGCGCAGGCTCAAGAAGAGACAGAAACACAGACAGAAGAAACCACTCAAGCGACATTAGAACCAGAGGCGCTGGAAGTGCTGAAAGAAATGTCAGAAACCCTTAGCGCTCTAAAAGAATTCTCCTTCGATACGGAAATCACAAACGATATCACTTATGATTCCGGACAACCCATTCAAATAGGCGGCGCTTTAACAACTATTGTTAAACGCCCCAACCAAGTTTACGCCAAATACGTTGGCGACATCAATACAAGAGAGGTTTGGTACAGCGGCAAAAAACTCACACTATATATTGAAAACAAGGATTTTTACGGACAGCTTAAAACACCTGACAATATTGATGCGACGATGGACTTTCTTATAGACAATTACAACTTCTCACTCCCGCTTGCAGACATTATAAACTCTGACCCATACGAATCCGTTATGGGAACAACACTTGGAGGATTTGTTGTAGGCGACAGCAATGTTGGAGGACAAGAATGCACGCACCTGGCTTTCACAGCTGAATATGTGGACTGGCAGATATGGGTCTCAAATGAGGACCCGGCTCTTCCCTGTAAGCTTGTCATAAACTACACTCAGATTGAGGGAGTGCCTCAGTACCAGGCGATATTTTCCAACTGGAATCTTAGCCCTGAGCTATCTAAATCTACATTTAAGCCAAACCTTCCAAAAGATGCGGTAAAGATTGATTTTATAAACTTCAAGAAAGAAAAAGGAGTAAACAAAGATGAAGAGAAATAAAATAAAATTACAGAGCGCATTAACTGCTTTTTTACTATTATCTTTAATGCTTTTCGCTACACTTGACGCTTACTCCCGAGGGGGAAGAGGTGGCGGTGGCAGAGGCGGAGGCGGACACCGTGGTGGTGGTCATAGCATGAACCGCGGAGGCGGTGGCGGTGGATTTGGAAACAGTGGTAGAGGGAGTGTTAAGTATTCAGGTCACTCGTCGGGTCGACAGAACTATGGCGGCGGACAGAGACCCAACAACAACATTCAGTCAAGACCTCAAACAAGGCCAGCAACCAAACCAAACACAGGAAATAGACCGAGCAATAACAAGCCTGGGTACGGCAACAACAGGCCTGGAAACAATAAACCAGGACAGGGAAACAGGCCAGGAAACGGCAATAGGCCTGGCAATGGAAACAACAACAGACCTGGACATGGCGGCAACAACAAAGGCAACTTTAACAATAACAACATTAAGGTAAACAACAATTATTATGGTGGTAGCGGATACAACAACAGATACTACGGTGGATACTATAATTCATGGGGTGGCTACTACTCTGGCTGGGCATTTGCCAGCGGAATCGTAATAGGAGCTGCAATTGCGTCAATTCCACAAAGCTCTTCAACCGTAATAGTTGAAGGGGATACTATCTATTATTCAGACGGTGTTTACTACGCCCCGAAGGATAATGAGTATGTAGTAATCCCACCTCCACAAGGCGCGGTTGTAACAGAGCTCCCCTCAAGCTGTACATCAGTAAGCGGAGTCAATGGCCAATACCGCGACTGCGGCGGGGCATTTTATCAACAGACTTCAAACGGTTATGAAGTCGTTGAGCCTCCAGTAGGTGCTATGGTAAATAACCTGCCTGAAGGTGCTCAAAAAACTGATGTAGGCGGTCAGACATATTTCCTATTTGCCGGAGGTTACTATCAGCCGTTTTACAGCGGGAACTCTGTAGTATACAAAATCGTATCCCCGCCGGTATAAAAAAACCGGTATAAAAAAAACAAAAGAGCCTGAACTTTATCTCAGGAGGTATTTAATCGTCATGGCAGCTATTCTTGGAATAGTAGGATTTATGGTTATAAGAAGAAAGAAAGCAACTGCTTAAATAGGAAAAACATAAAAAAGTAGATTCCCGGCAAAAGAGTTCGGGAATGACAGAGAAGGAAGGGGGCTTCGGCTCCCTTTTTATTACCTAAAAAGCTCTATGAAAGTCAACAATTATAGCTACTTAAACTAGGGCGCATCACCCTTACGATCGGATCACAATACCACTTATTTCACTCCTTCTAATCTACCATTAGGAAGACATATAGAAGCCGAAGACCGAGTTTAATAAAAAGAGAGCAGGAAAAAAATTACCCCTTATAAAAAGCCGGAATTTTATCCCCTATAAATATGTTTACCGTCTTAGATTCGAGGTACATATTGAGCCCGTCTTTTCCAAGCTCTTTTCCGATTCCGCTCTGTTTAAGTCCGCCGTAAGGGGTTTCAGGAATTATTCCGCCATATGTATTTACCCATAAATAACCTGCTTGTATTTTCTTGGCAACCCTGAGAGCTCTTTTTATGTCCTGAGTCCAAATACCGCCAGCGAGTCCGTAAACTGTATCATTTGCAATCTTTACAGCTTCTTCTTCTGTTTTGAAGGGAATTACTGCTACAATAGGTCCAAATATTTCCTCACATGCTATCGTGGCTTTGGGATCGACGTCAGCCAATACTGTAGGCTCAAAGAAATAACCCTTCTTAAACTGTCTGGGTCTTTTTCCACCCGCTAGCACCTTCCCGCCTTCGTTTTTCCCTTTTTGAAAATATGATTTCACACTTTCAAAGTGCTCACGAGAGATTACAGAGCCGATCTCGGTATCGTCTTTCAACGGATCACCCATCCGTATCTTTTTAACTCTTTTAATAAATGCAGATAAAAATTTGTCATATATGCTTTCTTGGAGCAAAAGCCGCGTTACAGCTGTGCAGTTCTCTCCCTGATTGAAAAATCCGCCCCTGAGAGTCGCTTCTATAGTGTTGTCAATTTCAGCATCATCAAAAACTATGCACGGTGCTTTACCACCAAGTTCAAGAGAAACCCGTTTTATGCTGTCAGCTGCTGTTTTCATTACTATCTTTCCTACTTGCGTTGAACCTGTGAACGCTACTTTTGCCACACCCGGATGCTCTACTAAAGCCTGGCCCGCTACTTCGCCGTCTCCAGGAATGATATTAAGAACACCATCTGGAAGCCCGGCTTTTGTACATAGTTTAGCGACTTCCAAGATGCCGCATGGAGTGTGTTCTGCCGGTTTTAATACAATTGTGCATCCTGCCACTAATGCGGGGGCGATTTTCCAGAATGACAGTAAGAGTGGAAAATTCCAGGGGATAATATGCCCAACAACTCCAATAGGTTCTCTTATTGTTACGTTCAGCTGCGCCTCTGAAGCTGAGATACTCTCGCCGTTTAATTGATTACTAATTCCTGCGTAATATTCAAGAGTTTTAATAGAACCCCCAATTTCTACTAACCTGCTCTCTCTTATAGGTTTTCCAGTCTCTAAAGTGTTTGTTAATGCAATTTTGTCTCTGTTTTTTTCAAGTATCTGGGCTATCTTTCGTACGTGTTTAACTCGCTCAGCCACAGGTAATTTTGACCAGGTCTCAAATGCTTTACTTGCGGCTTTGACCGCTTTATCAACGTCCTCTCTTTGTGCCTCGGCTATTTCAGCAAAAGGTTCCTCAGTTGCCGGATTTTCTCTAATATATATTTTTCCGCTTTTAGCTCTGACTTCCTTGCCGTTTATGAAAAGACCATATTTTCTTAGTTTCTTTCCCAAAGTTTAAGACCTCCTGGTGCAGCTTCTAGAAACAGGTTATACAATTTTTTAATTATAATCTAGAAATGATAACTTAAACTTAAATAGGAGCTTAAGTACCCTGATGAAACTAGTTTATTTTGTTGACAATAATAGTGATTGCAGTAATCTAAAAAGGCTTTTAAGACGTTTCAGGGAGGACTATTATTTCTTTACTAGAGACAGTTTCTGACAAAATTTTAAACAAAGAAGATCCTATAACTTTTGAAGAAGCGCTGGGGTTAACAGAGCTTTCCAAATCTGAGGTTCCCGATCTAATATCACTTGCTAGAAAGGTTACTTTGAAATATAAAGGCGATGGTGTGTTCTTGCGTTCTATTATCAGTGCGCAAACCGGAAATTGCCCCGAGGATTGCTCTTTCTGCTCACAATCAGCTCATTTTGACACTGAAGTAACTGCACATCCACTCATGGCCAAAGAGAAAATACTCTTAGCCGCTAAACAGTCTGAAAAAATGGGCGCTATGGATTTTTGTATTGTTATAAGCGCCAAAGGTCCAACTCCCAGAATTTTTAAACAAGTACTTGAGGCTGTAGATCTTCTTCGTGAAGAAACAAGTCTAAAAATTGGCTGTTCATTAGGGGATCTAAAAGAAGAGCAGGCGTATGAACTTAAAGAGCATGGTGTATGGCGCTACAATCATAATCTAGAGGCCTGCAAAAGCTTCTTCCCAAATGTTTGTACAACCCATTCATATGAAGATAGGTATAGAACTGCTGAACTTGTAAAAAAAGTAGGAATGAACCTTTGCAGCGGTGGCATTTTGGGGATGGGCGAGTCAGTTAGACAAAGACTTGAGCTTGCATTTGAGCTTAGAGAGCTAGGGCCTAGCTGGGTTCCGATTAATTTTATTAATCCGAGACCCGGAACACCTTTCGAAAAGATGGAAACGGTTACACCATTTGAAGCTGTAAGAACTATAGCCATATTTCGCTTAATCCTTCCTGATAAGATACTCATGACAGCAGGTGGCCGTGAAGTTACCCTTCGCGATTTACAGGCTATGGGACTCATCGCCGGAGCAAATGCAATGATTCTCGGAAACTATCTTACTACACCCGGAAGAACTCCTGAAGAGGATTTACGAATGCTGGATGATCTCGAAATGCCTGTCAGAACAGATGTAAATTGATTCTTCTTTTCTCGAATACACTGTTTAGGATTACACAAACCTCATCTTCCTATATAATAATTTAGACCATGTCAGATCGTACTAAAAAATTAGGCGCTTACGATAAAGAGTTCGTTTGGCACCCCTTTACTCAAATGAAGGAATATGAGGAAAAGGACCCCGTAGTCATAGAGGGCGGAGAAGGCGCTTATTTAATCGATTCTGATGGTAACAAATATATAGATGGAGTGTCTTCGCTTTGGGTTAATATACATGGTCATAAAGTGCCTGAGATAGATAACGCAATTAAAAATCAAGTTGATAAACTTAGCCATAGTACTTTGCTCGGAGTCACAAATCCACCTGCAGCGGAGCTTGCTAAAGAATTAATTGAGATTTGCCCTAAAGGGTTAAAAAAGGTTTTCTATTCAGGTGACGGAGCAAGTGCCGTAGAGGTAGCTCTTAAAATGGCTTTTCAGTACTGGAAGCACAAAGGAATATCAACAAAAACAAAATTTGTCTGTCTTGAAAACGGTTATCACGGCGATACGCTTGGAGCAGTATCGGTTGGTGGAATTGATTTGTTCCATTCTACCTTTGCCCCACTTCTGTTTGAAACACTAAGGGCGCCTTCATATTACTGCTACCGGTGTCCGTTAAATAAAACTTACCCATCATGCGATATTGCATGCGCTAGCAAGCTTGATGAAATACTGATGGAACATCACGAAGAAATTGCCGCAGTGATAATGGAGCCCTACGTGCAGGCTGCAGGTGGGATGATAGTTTCTCCTGAGGGCTATTTAAAAAAAGTAAGACAATCTTGTGACAAATATGGAGTGCTCCTCATCCTGGATGAGGTCGCAACTGGTTTTGGCAGGACAGGGAAAATGTTTGCTTGTGAGCATGAAGAAGTGACCCCCGATATGCTTGTTCTTGGGAAGGGGCTTACAGGTGGTTATTTACCTTTGTCAGCAACTATCACTACACAGGAAGTATATAATGCCTTTTTGGGAGATTATGAAGATTTTAAAACGTTTTTTCATGGTCATAGCTATGCAGGTAACCCTGTTTCGTGCGCTGCTTCAATGGGGAACTTAGAAGCCTTTGAGAACTATAACACGCTTCACGAATTACAGGGGAAAATCGAATTTCTGGAAAACGAATTAAAAGAGTTCAGCGGTCTAAAACATGTTGGCAATGTCAGAAACAAAGGCGCTATAGTAGGAATTGAGCTTGTTCAAGATAAAGAAACCAAAGAGCCATATGCGCCAGAGCTAAAAATGGGTTGGAAGGTGGCGGATCACGCTATGGAAGAAGGAGTTCTGCTTCGCCCTCTAGGAGATGTAGTAGTTCTCATGCCCCCGGTTAGCATACCTATGGAAGATTTAAAAAAATTAGTCCGTGTGACATACAGCTCAATTAAAAAAGCAACTGAAGATTCTTATTAGCAATATTCGATAATAAAATCATGAACGATCCTTTTGAATGGATTAAACAAGAATTAAAGCAGATTCACGATAAACAGTTATTCCGTTTGTTGACCGAATTAGAAACTGGACAATCTCCTGAAGTCACAATCGACGGCAAGAGATATGTACTACTAGGATCAAATAGCTACTTGGGCTTGAGTGTAGATCCAAAGGTCATTCAGTCTGCTAAGCTTGCATTAGATAAGTATGGCGCCGGTTCAGGCGGGTCTCGTCTTGTGAGCGGAAGCTCCGATCTGCATAGAATACTCGAGGAGAGAATAGCACAGTTTAAGAACACCGAGTCCGCTATCCTTTTTAGCTCCGGTTATCTTGCTAATATTGGAACCATTTCAGCGCTTGTCGGCAGTGAAGACATCATATACAGCGATGAGCTTAACCACGCTTCCATCATTGACGGCGCCAGGCTATCTCGCTCTACTGTAAGAATATACAAGCATCTCGATCTCAATCATTTACTGCAACTTTTGGAGTCAGATAAGAATAAAAAATGTCGAAAGCTTATAGTTACCGATACAGTTTTTAGCATGGACGGGGATTTGGTACCATTGCCTGATTTGGTCGAATTATCAGAGCGATACGGTTGTATGCTGATGGTTGATGAAGCTCATGCAACCGGAGTTCTCGGCAAAAGAGGCAGTGGAGCCACAGAGCACTTTGGCGTTGAAGACCGAGTACCTGTCGTAATGGGAACTCTTTCAAAGGCTGTCGGTTCTCTTGGAGGATATATAGCAGGAAGTAAAGAATTAATAGATTTCATAAGGAACCGCGTCAGGAGCTATATCTTTGATACCTCCTTACCGCCGGCTTCTTTAGCTGGCTCTATTACTGCTATCGATATAATAGAAAATGAACCTGAACGAAGAGAACATCTTTGGAATATGGTTGAACAATTTAAAACGGGTATTGAAAATACAGGGCTTCAGATTCTTCCTTCGCATTCCGCTATCATCCCTGTTCTAATTGGAGATGCGGAGCCAGCGCTCAATTTTGCTAGGATGCTAAGAGAAAATGGAGTGTTTACGCCTGCTGTAAGACCCCCTTCAGTACCACACGGCATGTGTAGGATCAGGGTAACAATTATGGCTAAACACACTGGAGAACATGTGGATACGGCCCTTAAAGCGTTTAGAACCGCATATGAGCCGATCAGGTAGCTGCATTCATTGACTTTTAGCATTGATTACTATAAATTTTGACTGAAATAATCCTAATATAGAGAGGTGTTCTAAATATGGACTGGGGTATGAAAAATAGAATGGCGAGAATAATTAACCCTAAAACGGGTAGGTCAGTAATGCTTGCGTTTGATCATGGGTATTTCTTAGGTCCAACACACAGGCTTGAAGATCCTCGTAAAACAATTGAGCCTTTAATGAATTATGCAGACACTATAATGCTTACGAGAGGTGTTCTGCGTACATCAGTAGATCCTGAATCGGCTACAAACGTAGTACTAAGGGTTTCTGGTGGATCAAGCATTATTGGAGCAGACCTTTCCGACGAAGGCATCACAACTTCATTTAAAGAAGCTATTAAGTTAAATGTAGCGGGTGTTGGTATATCTGTTTTTGTAGGAAGCGATCATGAAAGTCAGACCCTTCTTAACCTGGCAGAGCTCGTAAACCAGGGAGAAGAGTATGGAATCCCTGTGCTTGGAATTACAGCAGTAGGTAAGGAGCTTGAAAAGAGAGATGCCCGTTATCTGTCACTTTGCTGCAGGATATGCGCTGAACTTGGTACTCATATTGTAAAGACATATTACTGCGAAGAGTTTGAAAAAGTTACCACAAGCTGCCCTGCCCCAATTGTGATAGCCGGCGGCCCGAAACTCGAGACCGAGATGGATGTCTTTGAGATGACCTATAATGCTCTTCAGCAAGGCGCAATAGGTGTGGATATGGGACGCAACATTTGGCAAAATGATCATCCGGTTGCAATACTAAGAGCCATAAGGTCAATTGTTCATGAGAATAATAACCCTAAACAGGCTCATGACATATTTCTTACTTTAAAGGAAGAGGAATCCAAAAAAGCTGCAAACGCCTGAGACCTCAGCGAGGTCTCTATTAATATTCTAAGAAATACTGGCAATATATAACTATGAAAGTAGCAATGTACTACAAAAATGCCGACGTGCAGCTTGAGGAAATGCCCGTTCCAAAGATTGGTTCGGGAGAAATCCTGATCAGGGTCTATGCAAGCGGTATTTGCGGCAGCGATCTAATGGAATGGTACAGACTTCCAAAAGCTCCTCTTGTTTTGGGACATGAGATAGCAGGCGATGTTGTCGAGGTTGGCAAGGAAGTATCCAAGTTTAGTGTCGGTGACCGCGTAATGGCTACCCATCATGTACCATGCAACACTTGTTATCACTGTTTGAGACAAAATCACTCTTCTTGCCAAACACTGAGGTCAACTAGTTTTGACCCAGGTGGTTTTTCAGAATATATACGCATACCTGAAATTAATGTAGACCGTGGTGTGCTAAAGCTTCCAGATGAGGTTACATACGAGGAGGCGTCTTTTGTCGAGCCTCTTGGATGTGTCGTCAGAGGACAGAGGTTAGCGGGTTTACGTATGACCGACAGCGTTTTAGTTATGGGAAGTGGCATGACCGGGCTCCTACATATACAGCTCGCAAAGGCTCAGGGAGCGGGACGGATAATCGCAACTGACGTGAATGACTACAAGTTTAGCGCTGCAAAGGATTTCGGCGCTGACTACACAATTCACGCCGATCACGATATAGCGTCTCATATTAAAGAGGTTAATGAAGGGCGATTAGCAGATTTTGTAGTTGTGTGCGTAGGCGCCGGCTCTGCAATTGAGGAGTCCTTTAGTCTGGTCGAACCGGGAGGAACAATACTATTTTTTGCTCCCTCAGGTCCCGATGTAGAAATTTCCATACCATTTAACGATTTCTGGTGGTCAGGAGTTAAAACATTAAGCTCCTATGCAGCCTCTCCTTCCGATTTAGCTATAGCTCTAGAGTTAATAAGATCAAAACGGGTCAATGTTGGGGATATGGTTACTCACCGTCTGCCGCTATCTGAGACTGGCAAAGGGTTTCGTATGGTAGAAGAGGGCGGGGACTCTATAAAAATTATTGTAGAACCCCAAAAATAGATTTATTCACGCCCGCCGATAAGGCTTCTAAATAACATATTTACTATCGCCAGCACTATCGCGCCGAAAAAAGCAGCCCAAAATCCTGTAACAGTAAATCCTGAGAGCAATGAAGATGCAAACATGAGCATAAGGGCATTAATAACCAGAAGGAATATCCCAAATGTCAGGATTGATATAGGAATTGTAATGATTTTTAAAAACAATCCGACAGTGGCGTTTATAAGTCCTATAACAACTGCGGCTATTAAGGCAGACCCGAAACTCTGGACCTCAAACCCGGGAATTATTTGCCCTACTATCAATATACTCACAGCGCTTATTAGCCATGCAATTATCAGTGTTCCCATCTCATCTCCTCACGAACTTTACTTCGATTATATTTTTTTTATCCTACTGTGTCAATGAATCAAATTTCTTTTGACACCTATACATTAAAAACCTAAACTGTACTGTTATGGAAAAACCGATTTTATATCTGATTGACGGAAGCTCATATATTTTCAGAGCCTACTATGCCATAAGACATCTAAGTAATTCTAAAGGATTTCCAACCAATGCTGTTTATGGCTTTACTTCTATGCTATTTAAATTTTTAAAAGACTACGAGCCAACTCATCTGGGAATTGTGTTTGACTCCAAAGGCAAAACATTTAGAGACGATATATATCCTCTTTATAAAGCCAATAGGAGCGAGCCCCCTGAAGACCTTGTTCCTCAATTTTCTAAGATATTTGAAATGGTAGATGCCTTTAATATCCCACAGGTTCAATTAGAAGGCTTTGAGGCGGATGATCTCATGGGCACGATCTCAAAAGACGTTGAGAAAGAAAATGCAGAAGTTGTATTGGTTACGGGAGATAAAGACTTTTGCCAGCTCGTCTCGGACAAAATTACCCTTCTCGATACGATGAAAAATAAAATCACTGGTATCTCAGAGGTGAAAGAAAAGTATGGAGTAGCTCCTGAAAGAGTTATTGATGTGTTTGCGCTTGCAGGTGATGCGGTGGATAACATACCGGGCATTAAAGGCATAGGTGAGAAGACAGCAGTTAGCTTAATTTCTAAATACGGCTCTCTGGATGAGCTTTTTGATAATTTGGACGATATTACCAAAAGACAAAAAACTTTAATAGAAGAAAAAAAGGAAGACGCCCTGCTTAGTAAAGAACTTGTGACAATTAAAACTGATGTTGATATCGAATCAGGCCTTGAGAAATTTGCATATAAAGGATTTGATAACGATAAACTAAGAGACATATTCCAGGAGCTTGAATTTAAGAACTTGCTCCGAGAAATTGGAGATGAAGACGGTTCTGACGATAGAAAAGCAGATGAAAGCGCTGTTTCGTATGATAATTATCAATTAATATTATCTGAAGACCATTTGGATAAAATAATTGGGAAAATCGAAGAGACAGGTGAGCTTTCAATCGATTTAGAGACTACTTCTCCAAATCCTATGCTCGCTAACATTGTAGGGGTAGCGCTCTGCCCAGAGCCGCACGAATCTTATTATGTTCCGGTTGCCCATAGAGCCCTTACTGATTCTTCCTCAAAACAACTCGACCTTTCTTTAG
>Ga0209633_10000252_pt1 | contig 64541 bp, 61 predicted proteins | sample Cruoilmetagenom1_FD_187290 | JGI IMG/M metagenome (GOLD analysis project Ga0209633, IMG submission 187290) | Oil polluted marine microbial communities from Coal Oil Point, Santa Barbara, California, USA - Sample 1 (SPAdes) (version 2) | ecosystem: Environmental > Aquatic > Marine > Oil seeps ... | reverse complement strand
ACGCCTGCAGGACATCCATCAATAATACCTCCCATGGCTTTCCCATGAGATTCACCAAATGTGGTTAGTTTAAATAATTTACCAAAAGAATTGCTCATTCTGAATTTAATAAAATTTAGAAAAACAAAGGTAAAATAATTATATAGAAAGAAGTCATCTACATAAGGATTGTTTAATTTTATGAAAAATTATAATTTTCAATGAAGAAAATTAATTACTCTATTATTGTGACAGGCAAAGTTCAAGGTGTTTGGTTTCGAAAATATACTAAGGATAAGGCTGATGAACTTGGAATAAAAGGTTATGTACGAAATGAATCTGACAGCACAGTATTTATTTCGGCGGAAGGGACTAAAGAAGTTTTAAGAAAATTTATTGAATGGTTATATAAGGGTTCACCATTATCAAAAGTAAGTGAGGTGAACTATGATAATTATATTGATTTACAGAGTTTTACTGAGTTTGAAATTAGAAAGCGTGTTTAGAAGATGCTATTCTGCTTGTCAATGGGTATAAAAATTGAACTAATTAATTAGATCCCGCCGTTTGGCGGGATTAGCCTGCCTGCCGGACAGGCAGGCTCGACTAAGTTATTTTGAATTTGATTCCTTATGTCATCTCTTCAAAATAAAGTCTCACTAAAAAAACCAAAGTTTAATTGCCATTGCAGTTACCATGATAATTAAGAAGAGTCTTACAAATCCATCCCCTTTTTTAACAGACCACCTGCTCATAAACCAGCCACCGGCTGCATTTCCAATAGAAAGTATTAAGCCGTAGGTCCAGTTTATCATATCGTTATATGCGAATATTGCTACTGCAGAAAACGAATAAATTAGGGCTACAAAAACTTTGATGGCATTACTTTTAACTAATGAGAACCTATTAATTCCGGATAGCGCTAATAACATTATAAAGCCTACACCGGCTTGAATAAAACCGCCATATACACCTACAAAGAAAAAGGCAACAACACCAAGCCAAAAATATTTACCTGTAATTCTTTCTACCATTTGTTGAGTAGTCATTTTACGTTTTAAGATCATATACACAACAATTAATACCATAATTATTGCTAAAATCTTATTAAAAAGATCGCCCTTTATGTCTACTGCAATCAAAGCTCCTAAAATTGCTCCAAAGGTTGCAGATATGGCTAAGTAGATACTATATGGAAACGCGGAAACTCCTTTACTCTTAAAGCCACTAACAGCAAATATATTCTGAAGTATAATTGCTATTCGGTTTGTCCCATTAGCAACATTAGGTGGAAGTCCTAAAAAAATAAGTATTGGTAAAGTAAGTAATGAACCGCCACCTGCAATAACATTGATTATTCCTGCAATAAAACCTATGAGAATTAGCCATAATAAATCAAAAGAAAAATCCATTTTTTATTTAAAATTTTGATCTGCCTAAATTAGTACTTATTTGTCAATTTTTGACCGCGTAAAAAAACTTAAAAAAACTTCCAATAAACAAAAAAGGGTTTTATATTTGCACCCGCCTATGTAATTTGAAATTGTTTCGGTGGGCAAGCCCGCCAGAGTTTTTTAAAAGTTAATGGCAAATCGACACTGGAGAAATGGCAGAGTGGTCGAATGCACTAGTCTTGAAAACTAGCGAGGGTCACACCTCCGGGGGTTCGAATCCCTCTTTCTCCGCTGAGTGAATGTCAAAATTCACTAAAACCCTGTAAATAAAATGTTTACAGGGTTTTTAATTTTATTTAGTTACATTTAAAACTAATATATATCAAATAAAAGGTGACCTATTCGGTTGCCTTTTTTTATTTTTTGATAGGCAACCGAATTTCATGTATAATATTGATATTAAATAGCTTACAATTTAAATATATAAAAAATATTTTATATATTTATAGAGAAATTCATAGGCAACCGAATGTATAAGACGTTTTCCATACTTTTTTATCTACTAAAAAATAAGGCTTCTGCTGATGGGAAGGCCCCAATTTACCTTAGAATAACTGTTAATGGAAAGCGTGCAGAGGTGAGTATTAATAGAAAGGTAGAATTAACGCGTTGGAATAATCAAGCGGGCAAAATAAGAGGAACTACAAAAATTTCGAGAGAACTCAATCATTATATAGATACCATTCGACATAGAGTTTATCAAATTCAAGAAAGGCTCCAAGCTGAAAATAGAGAAGTAACAGCATTAAGAATAAAGAATATTTATCTCGGAAAAGAAGAAAAAAAAATTATGTTATTGAAAATTTTCCAGGATCACAATGACAAAGTTGAAAGCTTAATTGGAATAGATTTTGCCGCTGGCACGGCAGAGCGCTATAGAACGGCAAAGAAGCATATTGGAGACTACATAAAATTTAAATATATTCTTGATGATATCTATGTAAAAGAAGTTGATCATAGATTTATTACTGGATATGAATACTATCTAAAGACAGAAAGAAAATGCAGTCATAATACAGCTTTGAAGTATATCACGAACTTTAAAAAGATTATTCGAATTGCATATGCAAATGATTGGATAAGTAAAGATCCATTTTTAAACTGGAAAGCTAGATTAAAGGTTGTCGATAGAGAGTTTTTGACTAAAGAAGAAATTCAGACAATGATTGGTAAAGAAATAAGAATTCTAAGATTAGATCATGTGAAAGACATCTTTATTTTTTGCTGTTACACGGGTTTGGCATACGCAGATGTGAAAAAATTGGATGAATCTGATCTTGTTATAGGAATAGATGGTGAGCGTTGGATTAAAACTAAAAGATCGAAAACAGATACGCTGAGTAACATTCCTCTGTTGCCTACTGCTTTAGCTATTTTGGAAAAATATGCAGACGATAAAAGTTCAGATAAATTACTTCCGGTTTTAAGTAATCAAAAAATGAATGCTTATTTAAAAGAAATTGCAGATGTATGCGGGATAGATAAAAACTTAACGTTCCATTTGGCTAGACATACTTTTGCTACGACAGTTACTTTGACCAATGGTGTACCTATAGAATCTGTAAGTAAAATGCTTGGGCATAAATCTTTGCGAACTACACAGCATTATGCTAAGATTTTAGATAGAAAAGTTTCAGATGATATGGCTTTACTTAAAGAAAAATTGGGCAAAGTTTAGCACAAATTAGCAATTTTTTATACTCATTGTTATGTGCAGTTTTTTAATACGAACTTAGGATAATGCTTTGCTCTATAGTCATTCTGTACTAGCTCTAACATCTTTGGTATATCAAATTCAGAAGTATCAACTCCCTGAATTTTCATGTCTTTTTTTATGTTATCGATTAGTTCGTTTCTAACGGTCTCATCGTTTTTTATTTTGTCAAAGGTATAATCCAATAAATCTTGAAAAACGGCATCAGTATCTTTATAATAAAAGTTTGAATCTTTATTTTTTGATTCAAGATCTTCATATGCCATTATTATATTTTTTGATTTTAGCAGGTTTTCATAGATTATTGTATAATCAGATAGGATTTCCTTTACGTTTATAACTTTACTTGCAGAAAGGTATCCACAATATGGACTTGTCTTTTTTATGTCTACTGAGTTATGAAGTGACCTTCCAAAGCAAGTCGCCATACATAGATATAACTTATTACAAATTTTAAGATTTATAGCAGTAAGAATTTCTGTTATTTCATTCCATTGTATGATCTCTTTATTGGATAATTGTAAACCTTCGTCTTTGCCACCATGCATTTCAAGGTGAAGAAGTATTCCCTGTTTGGCATATTCACAATTATACTTCACGAATTCGAGTATTTCAAAAAACTCTTTCCGATCTGCTGGGGTAAACAGTTTGTAAATTAGTTTGTTTTCCTCATCGGGATTATATTTATAATATTTATCAAGAACATCATTGTGTAGTTCAGAACCTGTCAGATATTCTCTTTTGTCCAGACTTTCAATAATATATATGGTTCCGATTTGTCCAATCATTTTTTCAAATTGCCATTAACAATTGTATATGTGTCGTATGATATGTATCTCACTAATATATGAAATATTGTTACTAAGAATAATATTTCCATTCTTTTTGCTTATTTAAAATTTAACGAAAACTAAATGAATAATTGGTCGATATAATCTTTGTTCAAATAGTTTCAATAATTCAGATAGCTTTTACACTAACCTATTGGTTCTAATCACTCATTTAGAGTTCTACAATTATTTTTCACTGCCTAATTTTAGGTCACCATTTTTAAGGCATAATTTTTGTTAAAATTATGTTAAGTACTAAGTGTAGTTTTTCTACACTGCTAGTTTTTGGCACTTATGAGATTTAACTTGATACAATTTAGAATAACCCCTATACCTACTGCCTATGGATTTCGAAATATTACTCCAAGAATTACATTCTAATTTAAGAGGAATTAAAATCACAAACCCAGGTATAGTTAAGCAGGCCAATCTTTCAATAGTCGCCTGTAGAAGAACACTTTCACAAATGAGCCAAACAGTTTCCACAACTTGTTTTATAAATGAAAGCGATGAAATCAACTTCTTTAAAAGGATAAAAACTCAGCCTCTAAGCCAATTAGTCTATTTCAGTGAGATCAGATCTATGGAGATTCAATATCCAAAGGGGAATAGACAAGTTCAGAGTAAATATTTAGTAAGAAAAATTAAAAAGGCGAATAAATTTTTTGACTATAACATCGAATTTATTCAATATATGAAAGACAAAAAGACACATTATGACGCTTTGTATTATACAAGAAAGAACTATAATTCCTTAAATATTACGGATACAAAGACATATTATAGAGCTCCTGAGTTTAGCACATCACATGATATTTTATTGGGTAAAGTTAAAGGATTTGATTTGTGGGTCAATTATTTACAAAACAGGTTATACAATTTAGAAAACTCAAATACGCTCAATCTACATAATATTCATAAAAAATCAAGGTTACGATGGACTTCGTCTAAGGTTGCGCTGACTGAACTTATTTACGCATTGCATAGCAGTGGTGCAGTAAATAGTGGAGCTGCCGATATAAGAGAGATAGCATCAATCGCAGAGAAAATTTTCAATGTAGAGTTAGGAGATTACTACCACACTTATCTTGAAATAAAATTAAGAAAATCTGGTAGGACTAAGTTTATTGACCGGCTTAAAGATTCTTTAGAAAAGCGTATTGAAGAATCGGAAGATTAATTTCCCAAGTCCTTCCCAACTTGGGAAAAGTTTATTTTTTCAAAATTTTATGAATTATATTAATAATTACCTCTCTTTTTGGTACAACACTTTCACAAATAACACCAAAACAGGGTAAAATAAATTTCAAAAAATCGTACCCAACTTGGGTTCATCTTGTGAACAAATTCCAATAAACCATTTCAAATTTGTCAAACGTAAGTTAAATCATGGTAAAGTCATCATTTAATAATTAAACCTTGGTGACTTTGCCTTTTAAAATTATTGACAAATGGGAGCAACAATTATCACAAATGACGATTTACAAGAATTCAAACAAGAACTTTTGGTTGATATCAAGGAACTTTTAGCAAGCCAATCTGGGTTTGTAGCTAAGAAGTGGCTGCGTTCGCTAGAGGTCATAGAACTTTTAGGTGTTTCTCAAGGGACATTGCAAAACCTTCGAGTAAATGGAACAATACCATACACTAAAATTGGTGGTGTATTGTATTACGATCAAGAAGAAATTATGCAATTACTAGAGGATAATAGAATTCATAATCAATTCTAAGAGATAATGAACGACATAAACTATATCAAACACCTTAACGGTGTATTCTCTCAATTCGCTAAAGATAATCGCTTAAATCCAAGTCATATAAGCTTGTACATGGCGTTGTTTCAAATATGGAATAACTATCGTTTTAAGCCGTCTTTTTATATCAATAGGGCAGAAGTAATGGATATTTCAAAGCTTGGTTCTAAAACTACGTATCATCGATGTATCAAAGAGCTCAGCCATTGGAAATACTTGCTATACGAGCCCTCTCATAATCCATTTCGGGGAAGTAAAATCAAGATGTTTCATTTCGGGACAAGTGATGAACTACCGGTAGACCCTAACTATATCAATATCGAGACAACCTATGAACATGTGGTGGTATCTAAAGATAAACATATTAAAACAGGAATAAACAATACAAACAAATCAAAACAAAAAATTAATAATAAAAAGATTTTTGAAAAGGGAAGCAAACAGAAGCCAACTGTACCATTTCAGGACAACTTGAAGACTCGCAAGGACAAAAATTACAACGAGCCTTTATGAGTTTGCAAACACCACATATCATCACAGAAGGCAGTTTTAAATATCAGCTTGGTGAATTAAAAGAGAATCATATTTTGTATGATTTTGAAAAAATACTAATCTACCTCGATGTTAAAGGGAAATCATTGTTTGGGCAAGGATTCAAGATTTATGAAGAAGATAGAAATATACTTTTTAAACTCTGTAATTATCAAATTCGAGATTACGAAACATGCAAAAAACTAAATATTGATCTTAAAAAAGGCATTTTACTTTCTGGCCCAGTTGGTTGCGGTAAAACCAGTTTGATGAAACTAATTCGATATATCACACCTCATTACAAATTCTATGAAGTTATTCCAGCACGTAATATCGTTTTTACTTTTAATCATTTAGGCTATAGTTTGATAGAACAATACGGTGATAATCAGTTTTATTGCTTTGATGATTTGGGTGTTGAACCTTTTGGGAAGCACTTCGGTAATGATTGCAATGTTATGGGTGAAATTCTGTTATCACGTCATGAGCTGTTTTTAGAATATAAATTTAGAACACATTGTACAACTAATTTGAATGCGCAAGAACTCGAAGATTATTATGGAAATAGAGTTCGTTCTAAAATGCGCGAATTGTTTAATTTGGTTTCGTTTGATAAGGAAAGTAAGGATAAGAGAAAATAATTAATTTTTTGTTGATTATTATCAACAAAAAAGCTATTTTTGTGGAATATAATCATATAATTTGAAAAACAAAAAAACTGTATTATTTCCCAAGCATCAAAAATTGATGGAACAATTTGGCGAAAATATTAAGTTGGCTCGTAAGAGGCGCAAATTAACAATGGTACAAATTGCAGAACGTGCTAACATAGATAGAACAACGCTCTATTTCATTGAGAAAGGAAATCCAAAGGTTTCAATAGGATCATACTTTAATGTATTAAGGGTTTTAGGAATGGAGAATGATTTTTTAAAACTCGCCTCAGATGACAAGCTTGGCAGGAAGCTCCGAGATTTAGAATTGTTATAATATTAAAAATTTTGCTACTAGGAGATAATATATAATTAGATTTACAGAATGTTTTATAGAAGAAAATTAATATTTGCTTTGTTGGAAAAATTAGAAGGAAGTCTAGAAAAAACTCGCCTTCAAAAACTAGTTTTTTTACTAACTAAAAAGCAGAAAAATCCTGACTACGACTTCGTTCCTTATCATTTTGGATGCTATTCTTACTCATTAAAAGCAGATTTAAAAGCAATGATAAAAAGGAATTGGGTTACCATTTCTGAAACAGGTTATGATCTAAAAACCGAAAAGAAATACTACTGTGAATTACGTTCTGATGATAAAAAAATAGTTGATGATACTATCTCACTTTATGGGAGAATGAACACTGAACAAATAACTAAACATACTTACTTAAACTTTCCATATCACGCCATTAATAGTACAATCGCAAGTAATATTTTACCTGAAAAATATTATTTACGCGTTCAAGAAGCTAAACCTAAAACAAATGATACCGTATTGTTTACTATTGGATACGAAGGTATCTCTTTAGAGGAATATCTTAATAGATTAATAAAAAATGATGTAAAGCTTTTAATTGATGTAAGAAGAAATCCTCTAAGTCAAAAATATGGCTTTAGTAAAAAGTTATTGAGCGGTTTTTGTAAAAATTTAGGCATTGATTATTTACATATTCCAGAAGTGGGTATTGACTCAAGTAAGAGAAGAGAATTGAATACTCAAAATGATTATGATATTTTATTTGAAGAATACAATAAAACAGTTCTCGAAGAAACAAAAGAGAATCAAGAATATATATTGAGGCTTTTAAAAGAAAATAAAAGAATAGCACTTACTTGTTTTGAGGCAGAAACGTGTCAATGTCATAGAACACATTTAGCTGAAAAAATACAAAAATCGTCTACATTTAAATATAAATTACAACACATTTAATGAATGGCGATTACAAGAGTACTTATAACTGTAAAAACTTATCCATCACTTTCTGCTAAATATGGAGAGCTAGTCTGTACTGCTGGGTTTCTTGAAGACGGGATCTGGATAAGACTATATCCAATTCCTTTTAGAAAACTCAAATATGATGAAAAGTATAAGAAGTATCAATGGATTGAACTAGACATAGTTAAAAATAACAAAGATTTTAGACCAGAAAGTTTTAGGCCAGCTACAATAGATACACCAATAACTCTTTTAGATACTATTGACACCAAAGGCAATTGGTATAAGCGTAAACAAATTGCTCTCAAAAAAATTCACAAAGACATAAAAGCACTTATTGCTGACGCACATAATAAAGAAATTTGTACTTCATTAGCAGTCTTTAAACCAACTAAGGTAATAGACTTTAAAATAGAAAAAGTAACTTCAGAATGGGGCAAGAAAAAAATTGATCAATTAAAAGCACTAAATGATCAAGGTAATCTTTTTGAAATGGACGAATTGCCTTTTGAAATTGTTGAAAAACTTCCTTACAAGTTTTCATATGTAATTGAAGATGAAAATGGGGTTTCAAGTACAATGATGATTGAAGATTGGGAAATAGGTCAGTTATATAGAAATACATTAGCGGCTGCAGAAGGTAATGAAGCAGTTGCTGTTCAAAAAGTTAAAGAAAAATATTTCGATTATTTCGCACTTAAGAAAGATTTGCATCTATATCTAGGAACTACTAAAGCTTTTCATTATCGATCTAAAAATCCTTTTATGATCATAGGAACATTTACACCCGATATTGAAATTCAGACATCTCTCTTTTAATTATGAATTGTATTTTCTGCAAGGAAGACTCTACTTATTCTAATAGTGTTGAACATATAATTCCTGAATCTTTAGGTAATAAAAGTTTAATTCTTCCAAAAGGAATAGTATGTGATAAATGCAATCAATATTTTGCTGTCAAGGTTGAAAAACCAACGTTGGAAATGAAATACTTTAGAAACGTTCGTTTTCGCAATAACATAAAATCCAAAAAAGGAAGAAATATACCATACAAAACGCTATTTCCGAATAAAGATGGAAGTTGGGCAGATATGTACATAGATGGCAACAGTATAGCATTTGGTGAAGATGATAGCCACATTGTTAATTTAATAAGAAATCAAAAAGTTAATCAAATGATCTTTGAGGTAGTTGATTCACCATCCGAGAACAATTCACATGTATCTAGATTTTTAGCGAAATCAGCTTTAGAGTTGTTCGCACTAAAAGCTGGTAATAATCAAACGAATCTTGATGAAGTTATTTATATGAAAGAATTAGATCCATTGCGGGAGTATGCACGTTATGGTAAAGGTGATAAGTGGATTTACAACCAAAGGCGTATTTATTCTGAAGAGGATCGTTTTGTAGATCCTGTTTTTCACCCGGAACCATACGAAGTACTGCACGAATTAGATTTTTTATTTTTAGAACCAGGTGTTTATTATTTCACCCTAGTTATTATGGGTATTGAATATGTAATCAACTGTGGTGCTTCAGAATTGGAGTTATATCAAAAATGGCTTAAAGAAAATGATAACATTTCACCTGTTCGACGTGGTTCAGAATATATAATTAAACCAACTAATTAATGGCTTGGACAAAGAGATTTTTAAAACCAGGAGATGTTGAAGAAGGCTACTATTTTGACATAGGAACATTTGTTTGCCAAGGTCATATTAGTAACGACTTTTTGAATGCTCATATAGGAAAAAATGGCGATAGAGGTACGTGTTCCTATTGTAAACGAAACAAAGTTGTTTTAGAACTTGAATCTGTTCTTGAAGTTATTGCGGATGGTTTAAATTTTATTTATGAAGACCCAGCTAATAGTAGATATTTAAACAAGGAAACCACCTATGGATTTGATGGTAATGTAATGTCTTTCTATGAATTATGGTGGGATGACCCTTTTGATTTACGAATCGAAAATGAGAAACTGGAAAATGATGTATATAATCAATTAGAAACGGGCCAATTATATTGCGAAAAAGATGAATTTGGATCCGAAGAAGATTTTCTTAATGATTTATGGAGGCACTTTAAATTAGTTTTAAAACATAGAGCCCGTTTTGCTTTCCATTTTTCAAATACTTTTAAAAAATGGAATTTACCTGACCCAGCAAATATACTTCATCAAGTACAGAATACCATTCTACTAAATGAAATGATTATAGAGCTTCCTGCAAATTCCAAATTATATAGAGCAAGACAACATAAAACAAAAAATGAAGTAGCACAAGCTTCAAAAATTGCATCGCTACCAAACAATTTAAATAAGGAATCTGGCAGAATGAATGCTGCTGGAATCTCACTTTTTTATTGTAGTCAAGATATTAAGTTGACTGTCCAAGAGGTTGTTAGTAAAAAACGTACATCCTATCCATTTTATACAACAGCAATATTTAAGAATAAAGAAATTTTAAGATTGGTTGATTTTACAAAACTTCCTATAATTCCCTCCATATTTGATACTGAAAACAATGGAAATAGAGATATAATATTCTTTATGAAAACCTTTATGGAAGAAATAAGTTTACCGGTTTTGATAAAGAATTCTGTGATCGAATATCTACCAACTCAAGTAATAACTGAATATATTAGATATAATCCAGAGATAAATGTTCAAGGAATGATTTATAGGTCATCAAAAAATCCGGATAAGAAAAATATAGTATTGTTCTATGACCATGACCAATCTTTAGAGAAATTGACGTTTATTAATTCAAGTATTAGAACTCATTTAGTGAGTGAATTATGAATAATTTGGTATCTTTAGTCTACTAATTTGAATGCACAAGAACTAGAAGTTTTTTATGGGAATAGAGTTCGTTCTAAAATGCGTGAACTGTTTAATTTGATTGGATTTGACAAGCATAGCTTGGATAAGTGAGTTTAAGTTTATTCCAAAGAAATTTTATGGAATTATTAATTATTTAAATTCATTTGAAACTAAAACATCGGGCAAATAAAAATTTGTTCTTTCAGGGTTTTTGATTATCGATATACTTTGATTTATAAATTTTGATTTTTGATAATTAATAGCACCAATAATAAGAAGCAAATTTTCTTTACCAGAGGACTCTGTAATTTCAGACAAGGATTGAAGGTCTTTATAGCTTGGTTCAGGATGGATTTGTGGATGTGTATGCCATTCACCAATATATGATATTTCACCATTTGAATTAGCGTATTCAATATCTATCATCATGTCAATGTAATTTGAATCTGCTCTAAAGTAAATATCTTCATGGATGGCTTTTGGACCTGAGCCTATCGCTTTTGAAATATAAATACACTCTTTTTCGGTTTTACCTAAAAGTACACCGCCTGTTTCAATAATGCCAAATTTTTCTATTTCAAAATCAAACAAGTTTAAAATTGAATGATGGTATATTATTTTTTTTATCGGCATTTTTTACAATTAACACTTTTCTTGTAATTTCTCATTTCCCAAGCGAAAGGAGCTTCTTTCTCAGAACCAAACGGTCCATGCCAAAAATACTGTTTATGTTTTAATTTAGGATATACCGAACTTTTATTTCCTAGTAAGTTTTGTATCGAAATTCGGGCTGCTTGAAGGGCAATTTCTTTTGTATCGATTTCAGAACCAGGAACAGCTGGACTTGAACAGCTTCCATATTCAGATTTTAATTCTTTGAATTTAACTTTCTTGTGTGGTTTTGGAAGTTTATCTAATCCTTTTTTGCTAAGACAGCGTAAACATGCTGATTTATCGTCAACAATTTGAATAGAACCGGAAACCCCACCAGATGAAACTCTTGCAAAAATAAATGGAATTTTATATTTTGAGATATAATGATCATTGATTAAATAATCAACAGACTCTTCTCCGGTTAAAACAAGGCATAAATCACTTTCGCTTAAGCATTGTTCTAACACGCCTGAATCATTTAAAACATCAACTTTATAAGTATTGACAGTAATATTTGGATTAGATCTTTGAATCAATTGTTTAACTACATTCACTTTATCTTCACCGATATAAAATAAATCTGCAGCGTGTCTTATAGAATTACCAATTTCAAAAGTGTCAATATCGAACAGATTAAAATGACCAATACCATTGTTTGCCAATGTTCTTGCAACTTCACTTCCGAGAGCTCCCAACCCAATTATTGTCACTCTTTTTTTGAATAATAATTTATCATCAAAAATGTCTTTAGTTCTAAGATATAATTCCTCGCTAATATTTCTTGAGATATAATACCGAATCTGCATGTTTATTTTACCGCTATTCGATTGAATTGTAATTCTAAAGAAATGCCAAGGATTATCATCACCTGGTAAGTACAATCCAATATTTTTTATAAGATTTCCCTCGAGTAAATTTTCGCTAAAGTGAACTTTAAAAATATTCAAAAAAATATTTGGATCTAATACAGGGATTAATGTCTTAAGTTTTGTATTTCTTTTGAATCTATACCAAGTAAAGTTTTGATCGTCCATATGTAAAGAAAAAGGGAAATCTGTTAAAACATTCTGGTAAAGAAGGTAATTATTAGGTTTGAACTGCCTAAGAACTAATTGTCCCTTATTTGCATTCGGTGGAAGATTAATTTTTTTTGGTAATAAAACCTGTCCTGAATGAGGGAAAGGAGCTAAAAACTCTTCTACAACTTCTTCTTTTTTAAAACCTCCTTTACTATATGCTGAAACTAACCATTTTTGTGCACGTCTAAGAACCCAGCCTATATTATGTTGAGTATTATCCCACATTTCTTTTGGGAAAAGACATAAAGCACAATTACTATACTGATTGCCTTTACCTATATTAAATGGTAATATCCCTCCATTTTCTATTAATTCACCTTCTGGATTAAAACTTAAATTAACGGAAATAACCGCTGGCGGTGCATAAGGGTATTTAGTTGGAAATTCAATTTTTAATGATTGCTTCCTTTCTTTATCAAAAGACAAGTTACCAATCACTATAACTCTACCATTATTTTTTGATGGGTCTAACAACTTTATAAGTTCAAACTCTCCACCTAATCCGCGCTTTAGTAAACCTATTTCAGCATTAAATAAGTTTTTAAAGCTTGGGTGCTCGTGCCAAAGAAATACTGCCATAATTAAGCAAATCCTTTATCTCGATCTGGCTTAGGTGCTTTTTTAACAAATCTTAAGCACTCGCCATCAGCAATACCTACTTCTTCAATCGTTTTAGTCCAATCCAAAATAGGAGTGCCATCTTCTCTACGAAGTTCGCGCCCTTCCGTATCAATTTTTAAATTAGCTTTTGCTTTGTTGACTATAACTTGAATTTTTTGATTTTCGTTATACTCTTCTTTGAAGATTTGATCTCCTTCAATTAATACCTTAATTTCAATTTTCTGTTTACTCATCTTTAATTTATTTTATATGTTTCTATTTATGACTTCTAGAGTAGTACAATACTTAATTGCTCAATTTTTATTTAGCGACACAATAATGTTTATATATCTAGCGTTATAATGACACAAATATAAGCATTTTTTTAATACATCAAAAAATGATGTTTAAAGTTATTAACAGGATGTTGACAGATTTGTAAACATTTTGTAACTTCGTTTAAAATAAAAATAGATATCTAACATTGTCTGAGTATAGAGAAACACTATATAAGCTAATAGGAGAGAAGATTAAATCTTGTAGGGATTCCCTGGATTTAAGTCAGCTTGAATTATCTAAAAGATTAGACCTAAGTAGGTCTTCAATATCTAATATTGAACTTGGTCGTCATCAAATTCCACTTCATTCACTTTATGAAATTTCTCGTGAATTTAAGGTTGACATCAACGAATTTCTTCCTGACTATGATGAAATCGTAAGTTTTGCGACATCTGAGATCGCAGATTATACAAAATTCCTTAGTTCATCTCAATTTGAAGAAGAACAAAAAGAAAAATTAAAAGACTTCCTTAAAAACATTTAATTATGCTTAATCAAAGAATTGAGTCGATTACTGTAGAAATCTTGAATGATTTAAACATAACAACTCCAGGTCAAATTAATGTAAAGAAAATTGCAAAATACTTGAGGGTAGATGTGAAAGCAGAAGATATGGATTTTGATATTTCTGGTTTATTTGTTATTAAGAATAATAAACCACATATTCGATACAATAAAGGAGAACATAGCAACAGACAACGATTTACAATTGCCCACGAATTAGGTCATTATGTTCTGCATAAGGAAAGTAAGCCAATATTTGTAGACAAAAGTGAGAAGATAATGTATAGAGATGTAGATTCGAGTACGGGTGAGTTCAGAAGGGAACGTGAGGCAAATGCTTTCGCAGCATCTCTTCTTATGCCTAAATCTTTTATTCAGTCTTTGATCAAGAAAGCTCCTAAAAAAACCGATGACATTGTCACATACTTGGCCAGTAAATTTAAGGTCAGTGAACAAGCCATGAATTTCAGACTGGCAAATTTGGGCTATGTGGGATTATACTAAATTCTTAATGCTATTGATTAATACTTTGAAATATTCTTTTACTATTATTTTTAAGATGTAAAATAAATCTTTAAAAAACTCTCTCATAATTTGAATTATTAGCAATTCCTAGTAAAACAGCCAACGCTAGTGCTGTTAAATTTTTGGTCTTTAAAAAATAATCAACTTCATCTTTGTTGGTCATAAATCCTATTTCGACAAGTACCGCCGGACAAATTGCTGTTTCTCGTAATACTTGTAAGTTATTAAACTTAATACCTCTCTTTATAAACCCTATCTTCTGTGTGCTTTCATTTATTAACGATAAACCCAATTCAATAGAATGTTTGGTATTAGGTTTATCAGAATTATGAACGTAAACTTCGATTCCTTTTGCATTGAATTTAGATGAGTTACAGTGCAGAGAAATAAATACATCCGCTTTCAACCTTTTTGCTAATCGGGTTCTTTCAGATAATGAGATTAACGTGTCTTTATACCTTGTTAGGTAAATATCAAATTCATTGTTTAGGATAGTCTTATTCAATTGGATGATTTCTTTGGCAATGTTTAGTACTACATCTTTTTCTTTGAGATTATTGATACCAATAGCACCAATATCATTTCCCCCGTGTCCGGGGTCAATTACGATCACTTTTTTTTGACCTATAACAATGTACATCTGTAGCATCAAAATCACAAAAACGACGTTTTTTGGCTTGAGGTGCTTCCAGAATTTTAGACTTATTAACATAGGTACTTTTGTTTTTCATTTTATTTGATGTCATTTGGCACCAAAATAACACAATTGAAATCAAATATTATTTTATTCACAAAATACTGATAATCAATATTTTGTAATACAATATACAGTATTTTTCTAATATCAAAAATTGATAAATTTTAAAACAATTTCGATATGAAAAAATCACTGTTAGTTACCGCTTTTTTATTGCTAATTTCAAATTCATTATTTGCACAAATAGGAGGAATTGAAGATTCTGTAAATGATGTGTCCGATACTATTCGTGCCATCTTTCCAATCATACTTGGTGTTATCTTTTTAATTGGCTTCCTATTCAATGCAGGACATTTCTTTGGAGAGAATGCCGATTTGAAAAAAGGAATCACACGCGTATTAGTGTTCGTGTTGATCGCTGGAGCCGTTGTAGGCATCTTTACCTATCTCATTGGAATCGTAGTATAAGCCTCAAAGAGGCATTGTAAAGATTCTGATTATGAAGAAGTTTGAAGTCTATAAAAATATAAGAAAGCGTGCCATGATTATGGGGTTGGTAATATCTCATTTTGCCATCATGATGACGGGAGTGATCAGCTCTTTATTGTTTGTCATCTTTTCCTTTAGTTTTTTGGGAATCATTGTTGTCTTTGTCATCAATGCAGCCTTATATGTTGCACTTACGCATCTTTCTAGGAAGACCGTTGACCTGAGTTTTCAAAAAGTATTCCCCATTGGTATTAGTAATAAAAATCAAAGTTCGCTGTGCTATGAAGAAGATTAATTTGGCTGCATATCATCCTATTCTTTCTATTGAAGAACATATGGTCTTTGCCAGTAATGGCAATGTGATACTGTGCTATGAGGTAGAACTGCCTGAGATATATTCATTGTCTGAAAAGGATTTTGAAGATCTGCACGGTGTATGGTTTCAGGCATTTAAATCGTTGCCGGTGAGCACTGTTATTCATAAGCAGGATATATACCAGAAAGTAGCTTATACCGCTGAACAATTACCGAATGATACTTTCTTGGAGCGTGCAACACATAGCCATTTTAAGGGTAGAGGGTTTCTAGAACATCATTCCTATCTCTTTTTTACACTCCCCATGAACAAGACATTAAATGCTGCAAAATATACCAATCCGTTTCGGAAAGTGGAGAAGGGGATTCAAAAGAAATTAGACCACGTCGTGCATGAGTTTATTGGAGCCGTCAATGATGCCGTATCCTTTATCAATAATAGTAGAAAGGTGAAAGTATCTGCTCTGCCAGCGGACGGAATTTTAAAGATCACGGATCAGTATTTCAATGGATTTATGGAGGATGTAGATACGGATATTCAAATGAATAAATCTAATATTTCAATAGGGGATCATTATTTCGATGTCTTAGCTGTTAATAATGAACTGTGTTTTGGAGAGGTGGTACGGAGTAGTAAAACCAATGATAAATTCACTTCGGATGATTTTGTATTTCATCAAGGGTTTCTAGATGGTTTGGGCTTGAGCTTGAATGAAAATCATATTGTCAATCAAATCATCTATTTAGATGACAAGCACAAGTGGAGAAAGCTTCTAGATAAAAAGATAGAGGAACTCAATAAGAGTTCCAATTTTGGGACACAGAATAAAGTAGTCCTACAAAAGATTCAGGACATTGTAGCCAAGATCAATGTCGATGATGCTTCCCGAATCATTAGAGGACATGTGAATATCATTTTTTGGGATCATGAAGTCAGTAATCTTGGGGGTATAGCTTCTAAGATTAAAACAGAATTTAAGGAATTGGATATCGTTCCATATTATCCTAAAGGAGAGGAACGCAAGCAATACTTTTTGAATAGCTATTGTTGTTTTGCTTCTAATTTTTCGAATGAAGACTTGTATGTAACCGACTTAAAACACGCCTTGTGTTTGTATCTCAATAACACCAATTATAAATCAGATGCTTTAGGCATCATCTTTCAAGATAGACAATACAATATTCCGGTATTAAAAGATGTATGGGATGAACGAAAGAAACGCATCAAAGCGCGGAACTTTGCCATTTTTGCACCCACAGGTGAGGGCAAATCGTTTTTAGCAAATAATATACTTCGGCAATACTTCGAAGCCGGCGTCCGGCTGGTCATTATAGATTTGGGAGGTTCATATTCGAAGTTTGCAAAGTTGTATCCTGATGATCATATTATTCTACGATATGAGCAAGGCAAGAATTTAGGAATCAATCCTTTTTACGTTTCAAGCGCCAACAATGTTGGCCCAGAGCGTTTAGAAGATTTGGCCGTTTTTGTGTTGGAGTTATTGGCTTCTGAAAAAAAAGCAAACAAGGCGGAAGAAGTGGCCATTAAAAAGATTCTCCGTCATTATTATAAGAATAGTAAAGATGCACAACATTCCTTGGCAGGTTTGTATCTCTTTATCTATGAGCATCGGCAAACCTTGTTGGATGCATTGCATATCCAAGAGCTACATTTTAATATTGGAGACTTCTTGCATATCATTTCAGAATACGTCGGCGATGGTTTGTACAGTTTTCTCTTTGATGTTGATGAAGATCAAACCTATAAAATAGAGGATAAACGTTTGATTGTTTTTGAACTGGATGAAGTAAAAGACAATAAGGAGATCTTATCCGTGATGTTGAAACTCATCAAATCTGCGATTCAACGCACCATTTGGCAAAACAAAGCTGAAAAGGGAATCATCTTATTTGATGAGTTTGCTAAGCAACTCAAGTTTGAGAATGTCTTGGAAAGCGTCGAATTCTATTATCAGGCGATCCGTAAACAAAATGGAGCGATTGGGATTATTCTACAATCCATCAATCAATTACCTGATAATTCAACATCAGCCAGTATTTTAGAAAATACCCAAGTGATCTATAGCCTTCATAATGAAAAAGGTTATACAGAATTACAAAAACGACTGAACCTCTCTAGCCACGATTTGAATCAACTAAAATCTATACGAAATAATCTTTCAGGGGAGCGAAAATATACAGAGATGTTTATCAAGATAGGGAAGGAGAGTAACATCTTTCGCCTGGAAGTGCCTAAGGAAGTCTATGCCGCCTATCTCACCGATGGAAGTGAAAACGAAGCCATTATGGAGCTGTTTGAAGAGTATGGCTCTATGGAAAGTGCCATAAACACTTTCGTACAACAATTATAAATTTTAAAACAACAATTATGAAAAACACAATTAAAAAAAGAATGTTAACCGCTGCATTGCTCATACTTATGGGAGGCTATGCCTCCGGCCAGGGAATGCCGGTGTATGACAATACCAACTTTATCAGTTTTGCCAAATCACTAGTGGAAGCTGGTAAGCAGACCTCACAGATTATTAAAACTGTCCAGTTTTTAAAGAAACAGAAAGAGAATATTGAGAAGGTGAGTAATGTGGTGAAGCAGCTCAAGGCTGTCAAAGAAATTGCAAAGAACAATCAGCGTCTTTTCAATATGGTGAAAGATGATCTAAGAGACATTTTAAACTCACCGTTTATCAAGCCTGAAGAAGTTACTCGAGTTTCCGAATCCTTTAATGCCATAATTGAAAATTCCTTGAATGCGTTGGAGTTCATGAATCAAATTTTATCCAGTGATTCTTTGAAAATGACTGATGCAGAAAGAGCTGCAGTGTTGAAAGAGAAAGAATTGGAGTCTCAAAAAATGGTGGCTGAAATAGAGCAAAAGACCAAACGCTACCGTGATATTATTTCATTTAGAAAGATGCAATCTATTATCAATAATAGAGAAACGAATTACTAGTTGATGGCAGGAATAGCATTGGGCATAGGACTGGAATATATGGATGCGATTTTCACAACCATTAAGGCAAGTGCATTTTCGCAATATACAATTGCGGGCATGAAAACCTTGGCCATTTTGTTCTTCCTGATCAATATTCTGAAGAAATACAATGAAGGTGTCGCTAATAACGATGGTTATACATGGGGATTGAGTCCGGGGGAATTGGCTAAGAATTTTGCCATTATCATCTTAGTCATTTTCTCGACTCAAGTATTAAGTGTCTTTGATAGTATTTTGGTGGCTATTGAAGGTCAGTACCGATCTACAGCTCCAGCTTTGCTACCCCTGCAGCTACAAGATGTAGATATTGAGCAGGATGTAGGAGCCTTAGATATTTTGACCAAAGCTTTTTCTCTACTCTATGATGCCTTGGTAACACCCCTATATTTTCTAAAAGTATTGGCTTTTATAGTAGGACTCTTTTTATGGATGCTAGATTTATTTATCTACCCCATATTCTTAGCGGAACGTTATTTCTTATTAGGAATCATGCAGGCATTTTTTCCATTGGTAATCAGCTTGGCTGTCTTTGAAAAGTTTAGAGACATGGCTTATAACTTTTTCAAGTTGTATGCCGGTGTCTATATGCTCGTCCCTGCTTTTTTTCTGGTCAATGTCTTTGTCAATAATATCTATACAGAGATCAATACGAACTTTTGGTCCAATTTATTTGGAACGGATTGGGGGAGTGAATTCTTTGCTCCGGTCATTGAATTAGGTTCGATCACTTTTATTGTTTTTCTGAAATTCAAATTATACCGGCGCGCAACTTCATTCACTTTTAGACTTTTTAGTTCAGCATCATGAAAACACCTTATAAGAATATATATACCGTATTAAAACTGAACCGCTTCATTGTATTAGCGGTTGTGATTGGAGCCTTGATCACATCAACAGCTTCAGTAGTCCTGGTATATAAATTACATCAACAAGCCATGGAAAATGCTTTTGTCGTCAATACGGATGGGAACGTGATTCCATTAAAATTAGTGGCACAACATGAGAATTTTGAAGTTGAAGCCTTGGCCCACTTAGAACGTTTTCATACGTATTTCTATCATATAGATGCCAGTAATTATGAAAAGAACTTAGAAAAGGCCTTATGGTTGGGAAACAGTTCTGTGGACAATCTCTATCGCCAAAAGAAAGCGGATGGTGTATACAATCGGTTGTTGCAATATTCTTTGGTTCAAAAAGTAGTGCGTATTGAATCTAATATTTTAGTAAAGGAAGACAATGTCTCCTTTACAACAACAACACTTTTTAAAATCAATCGAGGATCGGTAATAGATGCCTATGAATTGATTACTACAGGGAATCTAATCAAAGTGGATCGTCATTTTCCAAACAATACCCATGGTTTATTGGTTACGAACTTTTTTGAGAAAACCTTACGTAAACTAGAGAATGACGAACGTGTAAACAATTTAAATAGATAGTCAAATGAAATTAGAAAAAAACAAAATTGTATTTGCTTCCATTATTGCTTGTGTAGTGCTTTTCATTGGAGCATACACAATGTTAGTGGTGAACAAAAATGAGCCGGAGAGCCTGGAGAATACACAAATTCCAGTTCCTGAGCTAGAAGATGAACAACAGGAGTATGAATCTAAATTGGATGCTTTGAATGATTTGAAAGAAGTCAGAGAAACGAATGCGCCCAGCATCTATGATGAGCGTTTGTTAGATTCTATGGGAGTCTATGATCCGGACTTCTTGGATAAAGAAAAGATGCGGATGGTGGACAGTATTTATAACGAAGGGCGTATCAATTATACAGATCAAACATATCGTGGTACAACACAGAAAGTAGTTCAAAAACCTACTAAAGTATCTATCGATACAGTAGTTCCAAAAATAGAACAAGCAATTACAACGAAGGAATTAGGTCTGGAACATCAGTTGTTTTTTGCTTCTGCACCTATCAAAAGTGAAGCTTTGATTTCGGATGAGGATACGGATGCTGTGCTCTATGTAGTGGTTAACCGAACACAAGTCGTAAAGAAAGATTTCCGACTAGAGTTACGCTTAACCCAACCTGCGGTTGTTAGCGGAAGGAAACTACCAAAACATACACGGGTGTATGGTTTTGTAAGTTTCAAACCCAATAGGGTAATGATTAGCATTCAACATATCAATCATGTACCGGTGAAACTAAAAGCTTTCGATTGGCAAGATGGAAGTGAAGGGATTTATGTAGAAAATACTTTTCAAGCAGAAGCCAGACAGGAGGTGGTGGGAGACATCGTAGATGATATCAATATTGTCGGTGTACCACAAGTGAGTGGCATCAAGAAAATATTTCAGCGGTCTAACAAGAACGTAAAAGTGACAATCGCCAATAATTATAAATTAATCTTAAAACTAAAACAATGAAATCATTTTTAATAATAGTCGTAGTAATCAGCTGTTTTTCACTTCAAGGACAGGTATTAGATACCATTTATGCGAATGATCAAAAGAATGTAGCCTTGTTCTTTCCAAGTCCTATTCGTCAGGGAATTACCGGGTCATCTAATTTTGTATTCACCTATAACCGCGAAAAAGAACAATATTTTGGATTGCTGCAGGCAAGCCCAGGAGAGGAAAGTAATCTTTTGGCTGTTACAAACGATGGACAGGTGTATGCCTATATTTTAAAGTATCAAAATAGATTGTCAAAATTGAATTATTTCATTGATGAGAAAAAGAGTATTGGCAATGAAAAACCATTGGTCAAGGTCGAAGTTTCAAAGGAAGTACAACCAAATCCTACATCAAACTTTCTAGAGACCTATCGTTTGGACTATTTTAAAAAGTATGCGGAGTTCCTATTAAAACGGCGAGGAGTTATATTAAAATCCAAGCGAAAAAATGGAATTATACTTCGTATGCGTAAATTGGAATACAATCGTTCAGAGGTATATGTATATATGGAAATTGTAAATAGATCAGGAATTGATTTTGAGATTGATTTACTAAAGATAAATAAGGTTAATGGAAATAAAAGAAGAAAGTCTTCTTATCAAAAATTACAGCAGCGAGTAATTTATAAACACAAAGTTCCTGAATTTATTAAGAATAAACAGTTAGTAAGTTTTGTCTATGTAATGCCTAAATTTGTGCTGGGTCAAAACGATAAGATCCAAATAGAATTAAAAGAAAATCAAGGCTCAAGAAGTTTGTTACTCACCTTAAGGGATTGATATTGACTTTTTGGAAAATAGAGAGTCAAGACGTTGATAGACTTCTTCTTTTTCAAGACGTGCTTCCATAGAATGAATGGCAGCATTTGAAAGATATCTTCCTAAAGGAATAAATGGCAAAACTTTTTCCTCTTTTATTTTAAGAAATCCGAAGGTTCCATCTTTATAATCCGGAATTTCTGTACGTTCTGATTGAACATTATAAGCATTCGTAAAAGTTTTTTCCATCTCTTTTGGATGTGCAAATGTTGCATTCCAAATAATTCCAGCCGGAGCTACCAATTGACTGCTGTAGGCTATGGTCTCACTCTCTTTTACAAAATTTGTAATTAGCAAATGTTTTACTTCATATTTATCTGTTAACGTGGAGTCTTTTTCTAACTCTTTGAGCAAAGCTTTTTCAAGACGCCTTGTAACGGCGCCTCCTATATTATTATAATAACCTGCATCTCCATATTGACCTAATTTAGTAATTCGTGCAGCAGGACTGATATAAGGAAAACGGGCATTCATTGACATAGCAGTGGATCGTTTGATCATGAGTGTATCGCTAGGATAAAGTCCCAAAAGGTCTTTAAAAACAGCCATATTGTTTGCGTCATCTGAAGTTTTAACAGGACTCATAATGGCACGTTCTCCTGTTTGTAAATGTGTCGTATTTGTTATTAAAAGGGGACGTATGAATGGGTACTGATCTTTTCGTGGCATCAGTTCTAAATAAGGTTCCCCTAATGGGTTAGAGTCTTTATAGTTGAAGACTGTATTGAACTGTTCTTCCCATTCTAACTCTAATAATTTACCGCGATCACAGAAAGTGAATAGATTGGTGATGCTTTTAAATAAATCACGCCCCATTAAACTTGCAACTGATGTCGATAAATAATCTCTGTCATATATGGAACTTGCCCGATAGAGGTACTGCTTTTTTAGCGAGTCATATTTAAATTTAGAGGTAGTAGTACCTTCTAAAAGTTGGTATGCCTGAGTGTAGAACATGTTGTTACCAACACTACCTCCAGAAGCCCCAGTCATTGAGAATAAATACTTTTTGAAATAATCTGAGTTTCTTTCATATAAATAGCTGTGAACAAGAAAGGACCATAATCCGGCTCTTGATCCGCCGCCTTCCGCTGAAACCATGATAATCGGAAATTTTTCTTGAGAGCTACTACTTTGAATGGCTGATTTACGATCTTCAATCCATTCTTCAACATAAGTGGCTAAATTCAATCGGTCATCTGGATGGATTTTCGTGGAAACTGTACTTGCTTCATAATGGTCAAAATCACGATTATTGGCATTCCATATTGCTAAGGCAATACACCCAATCAAAAAGATACTAAGTACAGGAATTTTCTTTCTGAAGCCTAGAAATTTGATTGCATTGAAAAAAGTAAATACTCCAACAAGACAAATCATAACGATGGATATTGGAGTAATCTGTTTTAGTGCTTGAGGATTGAAGAGTAAGATAACATATGCAATAAAAATGCCAGTTACTAGTAAAATTATTAAAGGAACCCCAACATACTTTTTAAATTTCAACACATGTTTATTGTAAGATACCGAAACAATTAAAAAAAAGACAGCCAAAAGAAGTAAGGAGTAAAATAAACGTGACATATCTCCCTCAGACCCCCCTTTATTGAAAAAACCTAAGAAAATTATCGTCAAAAACGACACTATGAGAATACTAACAGGAACGAATTCAAACCACTTGCTCTTGTTTAACCATTTTGAAATACCATCTATGAGTTTTTGATGCAATGCCGTAAATAAAAGACCTATCCAAATTAGTAAACCCCAATTTCCGAGAAGAATTATGGGCTTGTTATATATTTTTTGAAAGGTGTTATTCACAGCGTATGCCGCGATAAGTATAAGGATGGCACCCAGAAATTTTGGAAATAACCTTTTAATATATTCTTCATGGGTTTCTTTAAATTCTTTACCATTCGAAATATTTTGATCCATGAATATTTCTTTATTGTCTTTAGGAGCCGCAAACAGGCGTGGTTTTTTTTGAGTAAGATTTAGTCCATTATTAGATCCTCCATTCTCTGGAGGATTAAAATAAAAACCAAGATTACTTATTAGAAAGGCGAAAACGCTTAAGGAAGAGAAAAAGATCATAACAGCAACCCAATCTCTTTCAGCCTGGTTAATAACGACAATTAGATCATTGATTTGTGGGATAACCCAAAACAATAGAAAGGCGATGATTGTAAAGATCACGGACATCGAATGTCTGCTAAATTCTCTTAGAATAAAATTTATCCAATGTTCTTTTTCTTCCAAAATATTAGCTTTTAAAAATTATGACATATATTAATTAACTGAGATTTCTACACTTATTTTAGGAATATTTTCTAAAACTTCTGTTGCGATTTCTAAATTATGGTAAATTAAATGTAGCCCAAACCGCTCCGTGATCAGAAGCTTGGTTCGTCCAATGAGAAACTGTGTCAAATTGTTCCTCTATAGGGACTTTTCCGTTGGAATCCGTAGTGAGCTTTTTTAGGTTGTACATCCCTCTTCTTTCTACACCGGCATCTTGGAAAGTATCTTTTAAGGCTTTTGAAACGAGGAGATAGTCAATTTGTTCGAAGTTGTTGTAATGATATGTCCATCGTTTTGAGTGGTCATTACCGAATTTCAATTTAAGGACATCATGGAGTTTATTAAGGTCTGTGAGTGGTTTTAATGGATCACTATCGGGAGTATCATTTAAATCTCCAGCGACAATCACGTAGTCGGTATCTAAATTGTAATTTTCTAAGATTTCTTTTACTCGAGTTGCCTGTCTTTTTCTCTTGGCACTTGCAGAGCCATCCATATCATAGCCCTTACTTTTAAAATGGTTGATTAGTAGGAAAATGGAAATGGTGTCCGAAACTTTTACTTCTATTTCCAGGCAATCACGGCTAAAGACCTGTTTGCTGGATTTTCGGTCATAAATATGTGTTTTAATAGTGCCAAAATTGAACTTACTTAAAACACCGACATCTATCCCTCTTCTATCATTTCCGTCAATTAACATCTCGTGTTTGTATCTAGAACTGAGAAGATGAGAATCAAATGATTTTAAGGCGATTCTATTGTCAGCCTCAATGACACAGGCAATTTGCGCATTGACTTTTTTAATAACTTTCGCTGTATTTTCGCGCGAAATATCTGAATACTTGGCTTTTTTAAATTCTATTGAACCATCCCATTCACCAGAACCATTGGCCTTTACCCCAACAACGGCCCAACCTCTTTTTTTGAATAACTTACCTCGATCTTCTCGAATGATAATATATTCTTTCAACTCTTGATACAAGTTGAGAATCTTCGTTTTTCGATTGTCAGTATAATTGGATTCTTGCAGTACCGACCTAAGATCATTAATCTTTTTTAAGATATCATCACCGATTGAATGGTCTTTAAAGTTGAATACTTTCGGTCGTGCAAAAAGGTTTTCTACGTTAAAGGAAGCTACTTTAATTTTAGGCATGGCATTGAGGGGTTTTGTTAGGTAATCAGTTAATGCATGCTAAAGTTAAATTCAATAAATGGGAATTAAAAGAGGAAAAACCCCCTTTTTGATGGGGATTTTCCCTGTAAATTAAAAAGGGGTTTTTCCTATATGTCAAGCTGATGTTTACAACAAGAAGTAATATTACTTTGATGTTTTAAAGATTTTATTAAGAGCTTTAGTTTCCTTTCTTATTTGTTTTGAAACTATATAAACACCTTTATCAATTCCTTTTAAAGCTAATTCTTCTATTTTCTTATGATTTAATTTTATCGTCTTTTTTTGACTTGAACTATGTAGTGTAGCTTTTACTTCTGACGCATATTTTTCCATCTCTCTATAGATTGCACCATAAATAAGAGTTTCTATCAAATCTGGTGGTGGACATGTTAAGCAAACAGGCCCTATTGTGGGATCTATTTCTTTTATGTTCCTGTCAAAATATATGCACAATTCAGGGTGCCTAATGCATATACTATGAACGATTCCATTGTAAGATGCGCATGGACCAATACTACTAATAACTGCTTCTCTCACAATGGTTCCAACTTCAATCAAAGGCGTATGGATATTTACTTCTCTTAGTGCTGGATATTTAAAATGCTCAACAAAAATCTCCCACCAGCATAAATCTCTAAAAGTATTTTTGGGAGCGATCCATTTAGCGATATTTACAAAATACCTACTGATTTTGTCCCAGTTAATTGTATTCGGATCATTTTCAAGGCCTATTAAATTTAAATTAAACCAATGATGCCAAGTAGAATCTACAACCACCCTACCCATTGATGATGTGTTATTTTCTCTTCCGTCGTAAACGCTTATCATTGGAAACCGTTTCGCGTTTACCGAACCCTTTTCAAGGTTATTTCTTGACAAAATATTTCCATAAGCAATGACTTTTGGCTTGGGTTGATGCCCATTCATGGCTGGGTACTCTTTCTCGGTTTTGAATTGTAAACTTCCAGTTAAGTCAATTTCACTTGTTTCATTACAACAACCTTCATGAGGATGATCTGGCATTATATTGATAATACCCTTCGATGGGTGACATAGTAATTCATGTGGAAAATAGTACGATCTAAATCCAACTATCTGCCGCCTAAACGGAACCCATTCTATATTTTGTGGAACATTATCTCTTTCGTTATTGTTTGAAATTGTTGACACCCCAGAATCTTCACTGGAATTTGCAGGTTGGTTGGTGTCAAGTCTGTCTGAACCTGATATTGGTGGTACCCCATCATCATTGGTCCATTTCCTCATAGTTCCTACCCTTGGAATACGATGACACATGGTAGCTCCAAGATAATCATGATCACCAGTTGCAAAGACCCCACCTCCATTTTTCATCCATTCATTAACAACATCCAATTCAGCATTGTCGGTATACCATGGGTGGTTCGAAATGTTAGCATCAGGACCATTAAAATTATCAGGAGCAAAACCAAATAGGAACATTTCGTGATACTTACTTAATATCAGGTCACCATCATTTAACGAATCAAATCTGAAATTTTGATATTTAGCTTGACCAATACCAGGAGCATTGTTTATCACTAAATTGGCTTGACTATTGTCTGGATTCACACCTTTTCTTTCAGCAATATCAACTGTAAACTCAGTACAACCAATTTTAGCCTCATTGAGTAATTTAAAGATTCTTCCTACTCCAAAACTACCATTTGGTGAAATAGAAATCCCTCCATCAACTACGATTAAAATTTTAACTTTTTGAGTAAAAAATGGAATTAGACTCCTGTTAAAGTCAAAGTCGAATGTACCTCCTCTCAAAGTAATGTCCTTAGGGGCTTCATCGAACAACGGGAACTTTAGTTTCTGTTTCATAATTATGGATTTTTAAAAATTAATAATACCTTGGAAGTTAAGATATTAGATGTATTTAATCAACAGGATTTTTCCTGTTTTTAATGGGGATTTTCCCTGTAAATAAAAGGGGAAATTCCCTATTTGCATAGGCTGTGCTTGCCTGTCGCTTCTTGCTATGTAGCTATTCTTCCTTGCGTAGTGTTTGTTCCTCGATGAAGCACCGTGCTTCCCGTTTTTTGTTAGCAAAACACCAATATATCTCCTTGGCGGACTGCATAATCAGGGTCGTGCCTCCCTCTTTTTATAAGTCCTTGTAAGGCGACATATTGTATATGTGTACGCATCAAAAAAAGGTAACAGCGACGGCACTATGGGAAGTAAATCAACACAGTATCACATGAAATCATCACAACATATCCAATCAGAAGCACCTGGCAAAACATCAAAAAAGGAAAACGCTTTGGATATAATAAGTAAATCAATCCTTCGGGTTGTGGGCAAAAAAGTGAAGTTTAATTTAAATCTATATATCATGAGTACAATCAAAAACAATGTGAAATTAATCGGTAATGTGGGTGCAGCACCTGTTGTAACCGACTTAGACAATGGAAAGAAAGTGGCGCGGTTTTCGTTAGCGACCAATGAAACCTTTAAAAACAATAAAGGAGAGAAACAAACTGAAACGAATTGGCATAATCTGGTGGCTTGGGGAAAAGCTGCGGAAATTGTCGAGAAGTATGTGGATAAAGGCAAAGAAATTGCCATTGATGGAAAATTGGTATCACGTTCGTATGAGACCAAAGACAAGGAGAAACGTTATGTTACTGAAATCATCGTTTCTGAAATTCTACTCTTAGGAACTCCGGCATAATTCAAAAAAGAAAAGAGGGTAGTACTCTACACTAACCCTCTTTTTTCATTATTCATTTTAATTCGCAAAATAATGAAGTATAAAGTTAATGAAATTAAGGTTAGCTACCAAGAAAAGTTAGCGACTTTACAATCAGAAAAAATCAGCAGTTCTGAGGATGCTGCAAACCTCCTTTTTGACTATTGGAATAAAGATACCATTGGTCTGCAGGAATCCTTTAAAATACTACTACTCAATAATTCTAATAAAGTTAAGGGAGTGTATGAACTTTCTTCGGGAGGAATCACAGGAACTATGGTCGATATTCGGTTGTTATTTGCCGTAGTGTTAAAGAGTATTTCTGTAGGAATTATCTTAGCACATAATCATCCGAGCGGAACGCTAAAACCTAGTGAAGCAGATAAACAATTGACCCAAAAGATTAAAAATGCTTCCGAGTATTTGGACATCAAATTATTGGACCATGTAGTCCTGGCACCCGATGGTTCATATTTTAGTTTTTCGGATAACGGATTGTTGAATTAAATCTTGATGTTATGGTCTATTTAAATTATAACAATCTCGATGCTGAAACCCAACAAAGCTTGTTGGACAATTCTAAAAAAGAAGTGGAACAAACCTATGGAGAGGAACTTAAATCCTATGCACAAGAATTCCACTTGAATTATGAAACGTTGCTTGATGAAGAAGCCGTGAAACATCTCTATTCGTATCAGTTTATATTTAATATTTAAAACAAAAGCCTTTGATTTTTTCAGAGGTTTTTTTTGTCGCTTGACGTTCTCGAAGTCATCCATTTTCAAATTCATAGTATTTACATTCAAAACAGGGCATTTCACAACAATTCACGTTTTAGATTGGGCAAGGGAATGCGTATCTTTTTAAGGCGTCGAACGTAGTTTGATGTAGGCGTTTTTGTCCCGTTTACGGGACGAAAAGGAATAGCAAGAGGGTAACACGCTAGCGCGATGTTACGATGTGTAATTCATTGATTTTCAATACAATAATTAAATATTAAAAGAGTTGATTATCAGTAATTTACAGTAAATCACCTCGCAGACTGCTTAAACAGGCGATTTTTTACAGTAACAATGGTGAATTCTTATAAAAAATACGGTTTTACGAACATCACTATCAAGAAAGATATTGCGGATCGATTTCGTCGTTTTGCCAAAGAAATTTCGTCTACGAATTCGGAAGCTTTGGAAGCCATGCTGAACTTTTTTGAGTGGAACGAAATTTCCCCAAATGACAATTTAGACACACGTACTACCGAACTCAAAAAACGGATCAATGCAATGATTGCCATTCTAAAAGACATTGAGAAAACACAAACCAAACCTACAACGGCAATGTTACAAGCACTCTTTCAAGAAACCGAAACGCCGAAGAAAACCTTGGTCTTAGAAAAGAAGTATTTCAATACGGCTGGAGCATCTCATATAGATAAAAAAGAATAGCATGTATATCACCATCACTGCACAAAAACTAGGAGGGAGCTATGCGCAAAGCGTAGCCGATTTTGTGAGCTATCTGGAGAAAGAAAATCAAGGCTTGGAACAAGAAGAACTAGAACATTTTTTCAATCAATATGGCGATGAGATTGATACGCAAGAAGTAATCCAAACCATTGATGGAAATACCGCGAAACTAAAAAAAGTTGAACCCAAATTCTATTCGATTACCGTCAGTCCGAGTAGCCACGAATTAAAGCAATTAAAAAGTAGTCAAGATCTAAAAGTATATACACGAGAATTGATGAAAGACTACGTAAGTTCTTTCAATCGAAAAATCAATGGCAAACCAATTACCATTGATGATATTAAATATTTTGCAAAGATTGAGCATCAGCGAACCTTTAAAGGAACAGATAAACAGGTCAGAGAAAACCAACCCTTTGCGACACAGATTTTGCAGTTGAAACATGAGGTACGAAGAGTAGATCGGGGAGAGGCTGCCGGAAACATAAAGAAGCTAACAAGGCAAATAGAGACTTTAGAACGGGCTGCACCACATCAACTAGAGGGTAAGCGCATTGTGCAAGGGATGCAAAAAGCAGGAAACCAGTCGCATATTCATATCATTGTCAGCCGTAAAGATGCTTCGAATTCCGTGAGCTTATCTCCAGGAAGTAAATACAAAGCTTCTGAGGTGATCATGAATGGAAAAACAGTGAAACGTGGTTTCGATAGAGATGCCTTTTTTGAAAACGCTGAGAAAACCTTCGACAAGACATTTAACTATAAACGAAGTTATGCGGAAACCTATCAAGCCAAAAAGACCTTTGTCAAAAATCCCAAACTGTATTTCTCAGCACTTTTAGCTTTGCCAACCAACGAAAAGGCGATGGCTTTTAAACTCTTAGGGAAATCTGGAACGCCCATCATGAACATACCCACCAACCAAGTACAGCTAGCGATAAAAGTATTCAAGCAATTGAAACGCGGGCTGGATGTAGCGGTCAAATCGAGCTCTATTGGTATATGACTTGGACAGCTGCATATATTATCTTATTCATTATACTTCCGTTATTATTTTTATTGACTGTCTTGTATGTATTCTTCCATACAGAAACATCCTCGAATTCAGATAAAAAGTATCAAGTCCATTTCAAAGTGAAAGGAGGGAAGTTCAAAATTGATAATGTGAAACGTGGTGTTTCTATTATTGGTTCTGCAGGGAGTGGGAAAACAGAAAGTGTGGTTTATAATTTTTTACAGCATTTCAGCAAACATGGATTTTGTGGTGTCATTCATGATTACAAGCATTTTGAAATCACCGAGATGGCATACCCTTTATTCAACGCTATGGAGATTCCGATGTATATTATTTCCTTCGATACGATTTACCATCGCGTGAATCCCATAGCACCACGCTATATGGAGAATGAAGAAAGTGTGAATGAAGTATCTCGTGTCTTAATTGAGAACCTACTAGAACAAAAAGAGTCGGGGGTAAGTGGTACAAGTAAATTCTTTAACGATGTGGCAGAAGGCCTGATAGGAGCCCTCATTTGGAAATTAAAAACGGACTATCCCCAATTTTGTACACTTCCACATTTGATAGCGATTTATCAGTTTTTGGAAACCGATAGTTTGATTCAGTTTTTAAAAACAAATACCACCGCTGCGGCCATGGCAGATGCTTTTATCGGTGGAAAGGATTCAGATCGTCAAACGGCAGGCGTCAAGAGTACCTTGGCCAATGCTTTTAAGAAAATTACCACACAACGTATTTTTATGGCATTATCTGCTGACGAAGTGCCACTCAATATCAATAGTCAAGAGAAACCAAGTGTTATTTCCGTAGTAAACAATCCCAAATATGAAACTGCTTATTCACCGATTATCGCCACCATTATTCATACAATAGCCAAGCAAATGAGTGTCCGAAATGGAAAATCATCGTTTCTACTCATGGAGGAAGCGCCCACCATTCGATTATTAAACATGCATCGGATTCCGGCTACCTTAAGAAGCTATGATATTGCGACTGTGTATGTGATGCAGGATAAAATTCAGAATGATATGTTATATGGTGATAAAGCGAGTAAAGCAATCTTAAGTAATCTATCCTATCAGTTTTTTGGCAAAGTGAATGACCCTGATACGGCTAAGTACTATGAACGTTTTTTTGAAATCATTAGAAAGGACACAACTAGTATCAATAGAGGATACAATCTCAATTTTGATACGCGAATTACCACTGGAGAACGAGAAGTGTCCAAAATAAGAGCAGATGTGTTTTTTCGATTAAAAGAAGGTGAGTTTATAACCTTTGCTGATGGTGAAGATAAAAAAGTTCAATTTAGATTAGCTAATATTAAAAAACAACTTCCTAAGCAAAATAAAACTTCTACAGAAACAGATTTGCAATTGAATTTTGAAAAAATATATCTAGAAGTTCAAAAAATATTTAAAACAAAATCTTGAGTTTACTTTTTATTAAGATAGAGTATTTTAATTCTTTTAGCTAGATTTGCTCCTAACCAACCAAATCAAAATAATTATATGAACCTGATTATTGAACAAATACGAAAAGGAAATCGCCAGGTTTTTAAAAGCTTCTTTAATAAGAATTATGAACTTCTGGTTGTGTATGCTAATGGGTACCTGTTTGATCGACAAGCTAGTGAAGATGTTGTTCAAGATGTTTTTATTTATATATGGGAGAATGCCGATAAGATAACAATTAAGTCATCCTTAAAAGGATATGTTTCTACAATGGTGAGAAACAGGTGTTTAAATTATCTTAAATCCATCAAAATTACAGACAGTTTTGAATATTTAGAGTTAAATATTAATCTGATTACAGAGCACGTCTTTGATTCTGCGGATGAAGAAGACAAAAAAATTGTGTATCATCAAATCCTTAAAATCGTTGATACGCTTCCAGATAAAATGCAACAGGTGGTTAAGCTTAAATTTTTGCATAATTATAAATACGCTGAGATCGCGGAAGAGTTAGGTATTTCTGTAAACACTGTAAAAACGCATCTTAAAAGAGCAAAATCAACGATTACAGGATTAGTGACATCATTATTGATTCTTTTACAAGTCCATTAGTTTGGTTATCTTATCATAAGGTAATTACAAATTTCATCATCTGTTTTATTTTCTTTTAATTTTTTGTCACCCATCTTTGTTATAAAGTTGTCTTAATATTAAATAGGGGTAAATAATTAATAAATGGAATTCAAATTAATAATAAAAAAACTAAATAATTCTTTATCAAAACAGGAAGAAAATATCTTTTCAATTTGGTATAATGAATCTATTTCGCACAGGGATTACTATAATAATGTTAAGGAAAATTATGGTAATGAAGCTATAGAAGTTGATTTAGAAAAGGGGTGGAGAGAACTAAATAAAAAATTAAAGGCAAGAAAGAAAGGATTTTCTTACTACAAATATGCAGCTGCAGCAGCAATTATATTGTTGATTACGCTGCCATTTGCGTTAAAAAAGACAGATTTCAATTTTGAAAAAACGCCATCGGTTACTCAGCAACCAATCTTACCGGGTTCTGATAAGGCAATTCTAACTTTAGGGGATGGCACACAGATTGCGCTAGAAAAAGGGAAAAAGTATTCTAATAGCAAAGTGAATAGTGATGGCGAAAACCTTGTATATAATACGGATTCTGGCAGAGCAAAAGAAACTTTGGTTGCCTATAATTATTTAACAATTCCGCGTGGTGGTCAATTTTTCATACAGCTTTCCGACGCTACAAAGGTTTGGTTAAATTCCGAATCGCAATTAAAATATCCAGTAGCATTCGCAAAGGGTAAAACCAGACAAGTTGAATTGGTCTATGGAGAAGCTTATTTTGATGTATCTCCAAGTTCAGATCATAATGGTGCTGATTTTAAAGTGTTTAACAATAAGCAAGAAATACATGTTTTAGGTACAGAATTCAATATCAAAGCCTATAAAGACGAAACCAATATTTATACGACCTTAATAGAAGGTAAGGTAACTGTTAATTATGATGGTAAAAAGAAAAGTTTAATACCTAGTCAGCAATCGATATTAAACTCCAATAATAATTTATTAATAAAAACTGTAGATGTCTATAATGAAATATCATGGAAAGAAGGTGTTTTTAGTTTTGAAGACAAATCTCTTAAAGAGATAATGAAGGTTCTATCTCGTTGGTACGATATGGAGGTTATATTTCAAAACAAGGCTGTTGAAGAAGAAGAGTTTATTGGAATATTGGAAAAAGATCAAAAAATAGAGGAAATACTAATCAATATTAAAAATTTCGGAATAATAAACGATTATGAAATTAAAAATAAAAAAGTAGTATTAGAATAAAAAAAGGGAACGAAGTAAAGACATTTTGCGGTATCGAACTTCGTCCCTCTATTATGTATTAATTAAATGTTTAACTAACACCATGCAAATTTATGAAAATTTATTTACTTAATGTCCGTTCCCTCGTTCGAAAACGGCTACTAATCACAATTATGAAAACGTTTATTTTTTTATTTTGTACAGCTGTTTTTAGCCTCAGCACATCAAATTCGTTTTCTCAACAAAAAGTATTGATAGATCAGGACCAATTGGTTACGGTCGATCAAGTGTTTAAAATTATTAAGAAACAAACAACGTATCGTTTCATTTACCCAAAGAGGGCATTTAAAAATCTGCCCAAAGTTCAGTTAAAAAAGGGAGAGATAGAACTGGGTGAATTGTTAAAAAAGAGCTTGTCAAATAATAATTTAAACTTTGAATTAACAGAAAATAATAATATAATAATTAAAAAAAATACTGTAACTAGTAATGTCGAAAAGCCACAAGACATTATTGTCAACGGAACAGTTAATGATATTAATGGTCAGCCTCTTCCTGGAGCAAACATTTTTGAAAAAGGAACAACAAATGGTACGCAAACCGATTTTGATGGTAAATTCACTTTAACAGTTGTAAATGAAAATGCAATATTAGTTATTTCCTATTTAGGTTTTTTAACCAAAGAAGTAACTGTTAACGGACAATCTACCCTAGCAATAACATTACAAGAAGATACAGCTAAGTTAGATGAGGTAGTAGTTGTAGGGTATGGTTCTCAGAAAAAAGTAAATCTTACGGGATCTGTAGTTAGTGTAAAAGGTGACGATATTAATAAACGTCCAATTACACAAGGATCACAAGCTTTGCAAGGAGTAGCATCTGGGGTATTTGTTAATACTAACTCTGGTGAACCTGGTGTTGATGGTGCTTCTATTAATATTAGAGGAATTGGAACACTAAATGATTCGAAACCATTGGTTTTAATTGATGGTATTGAAGGTCCATTAAATAGTATCAATCCAAACGATATTGAAAGCGTAAATGTATTAAAAGATGCAGCGTCTGCATCCATTTATGGAACAAGAGCTGCTAATGGGGTAATATTAATTACAACAAAAAGAGGAAAAATCGGAAAACCTGTGGTAAATTATAATTCTTATTTTGGTATAACCTCTCCAACAGTTTTAGCGAATAATGTTACAGATACCAGGTTATATTTAGAGACTTACGTTCAAGCTGCAGCTCGTACAGGTAGAAATCATTCTTTTACACCAGAATTAATAGACGAAATTGCCGCCTTGGGCTCTAAAGATTGGCTCAACGATTATGTTAATCATGGTTCTTTACAAAATCATGACTTGTCCATTTCAGGAGGTACTAAGGACATTAAATACAGATGGTCAACAAGCTATTTAGATCAAGACCATTATTTAAATGGAGGTTATTATTTAAAGAAATTAAACACACGTTTAAATTTAGACTTTAAATTAGGAGATAAATTTAAAGTAGGTACGTCAATGTCTTTTGTAAACACTGATAATCGACAAGCAACGAAAAACGATTCCCCTTCAACTAGTACATCTCGTGGGATTTCTGAAGGGATAGTTCCAGATTTCGGGGGTAAAGGAAGTTTTTTATACACAATACTTAACGTTAGTCCACCAAACGGTTTTGTTTTCGATGAATTTGGAAGATATGGAGGCACTGGTGGTGAATCAACTAGGTCACAAAGGCACAACCCTCAGGCAATTATTGATAACCAATGGGTGGATATAGACAGAAATGAATTTTTAGGTAATGCCTTTGTAGAATACGAACCTATAGAAGGTCTTAAATTACGATATACATCTGCAATAAATTTTCAACAGGAATCACATCAAGATATACGTTTGGAACACGAACAATATGATAGGTTTGGCAATAGAACGGCCGTTCGTGAAAGAGGTAGTATATTATTAGCTAGAGAATCGTCAATACTCAATTATACTAATTGGTTACAAGCAACTTATACAAAGTCTATTGGCGACCATAACTTTAGTCTATTGGCCGGTGCTAATCAAGAAACTTCAACTATTAGAAGGGTTGGAACGTTCGAAAGAGGGTTTGGGTCTACTTCTTTAGTTAGAATTGGTAATGGAACTGAAGCGGTAGATATATCGAATTTCAATGGTGAATGGGCGTTGCAATCTGTTTTCGGTAGATTAAATTATAACTACAAAGACAAATACTTATTAGAAGCAAATATAAGACGTGATGGTTCTTCAAGATTTGGTTCTGAGAGTAGGTGGGCAACTTTCCCAGGAGTATCAGTAGGTTATGTGATTTCAAAAGAAGATTTCTGGAATGGAAATTTTATTAGTCATTTAAAATTTAGAGGGTCTTGGGGGAAATTAGGAGTACAAAGTACAAATTTATACCCTTTTGCTTCTGAAGTTGTTTTAGGAGCTGATTACAATGGACAGTCCGGAGCTTCATTGGATAAATTAGGTAACCCAGATTTGGCATGGGAAGAAACTACAGTAAAAGACATTGGAGTTGATATTAAATTTTTTGGTGGAAAAATTTCCCTGGAAGCGGATTATTATATCAAAGAAAGTGAAGGAATCTTAACCGACCTTGCAAATCCACTTACTTCAGGTATTGATTCAGATATTTCTGTTAACGCAGCATCAATTGAAAACAAAGGATGGGATTTATCACTAAGTTCCCGTCATAGCATTGGTGAATTAAAGATATCATCAGGATTGAATATAACTCATGTTAAGAATAAAGTTTTGGAAGTTGATCCTAGTTTAGCTGGCCCAGATGATAAAAGACGTGTTGGCCAAGGCTGGTGGATTAGAGGAGAACCTATTAATTCTTTTTATGGTCATGAATTTGGAGGAATTTATCAAGAAGAAGAATTTGATACTAATGGTGATTTAATTGATGCACTAGATTATACTTGGTTTGGTCGAGGGAATCCACGTCCCGGAGATATTAAATTTACAGACCAAAATAATGATGGTAAGATTAATGAAGACGATATGCAGGTAATAGGTAATCCAAACCCAGAATGGTTGTATGGTTTTAATCTAGATCTTGAATATAAGGGATGGGATTTTGGCGTGTTATTTCAAGGAATAGGCGAAGCCAATTCATTAGTAAATAGATATACTGGTAATTTTGGTCATTCCGGATTAAGAGAATATTGGTTAGATGGTTGGACTCCAGAAAATCGTAGCAATTCTATTCCAGCATTATTTGTAGATAGAGAAGGGTTTAGTGGAGGTACTATTGAATCAAAAGGCGGTCTCGCACAAACTTCTAATTGGATAATTGACAGATCTTATTTACGATTGAAGAACATTGTTATTGGATATTCACTACCTAAGGAATTATTGGAAAATTTGTCAGTAGATCAACTAAGGATTTATGTAAGTGGACAAAATTTATGGACAAAATCAAAACTTGACGATATGGATCCTGAACGAAATGCATTTGCAAATCACTTCGCGGCTACTATGCCTCAAGCAAAGGTTATCACACTTGGACTTAATTTAAAATTTTAAAAAAACATGAAACAAATAATAAAAAAATATGCATTTCTGATGATATTCATTTTGAATATATCATGTGATAGTTTAGAATTAGAGCCCTTAAATTCGGTTGATTCTGAGAATTTTTATACTACCGCTGCAAACTTAAATACTGGATTATATGGAATTTATGATGCTTTGCAGCTAGAAGGTTTATTTGCCGATCAGATAAGACAGGATGGCTTAAGTGATAATGGTATAGCTGTTTCAAATTTTGCGCCTGATGTTACAACTTTTGCTGCTGGTCAGCCAGTTGAAGTTTCTCGGTCATTTAAAAACCTATATCAAGACCCATATGTTTTAATCCAAAGAGCCAATTTATTATTAGATAACGCTGATGCGATAGTTGGAGTAACAAGTACTGATCTTTCAACCGCGAAAGCGGAGGCTAGAGCTCTACGCGCTATGGCATATATGAAATTGGTTTATTTGTTTGGAGATGTACCTTTTACAACAACTTCTATAACAAGAGAAGAAGCTTTGGAGATAAGCAGGACGAATCGAAATACAATTATTGACTTCGTTCTAGACGAATTTGAAGATACCGCAGGAGTTTTAAATACAACAGCGGTGGGTAGCGGAAGGTTAACTAAACAGGCAATTTTGGGATTACGTGCTAAAGTAATGCTATACGAAGCAAGAATAGGTAACCAAACATGGGTTGATGCTTCTACAGCAATTACTGCCGCTATAACAGCAGCAGATGATGGAGGCCACGGTTTAGTTGATACCGATTCTCCTCTAACTGATTACAAATCCTTATTTACAGAGGAAGGGGAAAGTAATCAGGAATATATTTTCTCAGTAAAAAACAGTTCAACTGATGTGATAGAATCTTATAGAGAAGATTATTCTTGGAGAGCCGGAGCCTTAGTATTGTATGTTCATCAAAATTTAGCAGATGCTTACAAATATGCAGATGGTTCAGAATACAATCCAGCTGATGATACTTACGTAGGTAGAGATCCAAGACTAAGTGTTAACATAATGCATGAAGGCCTAACCTTTGATGGTCTAACTTATGATGGTACAGATAATGGTGGTTTTGTACAACAAAATGGTGGCGGAACTGCTACAAATCTTTTTATATATAAGTTTGTTTCAACTGATTTTTCTGCAAACCTTAACGAAGGGGCGTTGGATATACCCGTATTAAGATATGCCGATTTATTATTGATGCAGGCAGAAGCATTGAACGAAACAGGTGGTGATGGACATAATCCGCTTAACTTAGTTAGAGACAGAGCTGGATTGCCTGCGCTATCTGGACTTTCTCAGAGTGCTCTTAGAGATGAAATTATTCATGAACGTAGAGTAGAGTTGGCTTTTGAAGGGCAACGTTGGTTTGATTTAGTTACACTTGGTATTGCGAACACTACAATTAATGCTATTGTAGAGGAAGATGCCACCGTAGATCGAGGGTTTACTGCAAATAGAAATGAATTATTACCTATTCCTCAAACAGAAATAGAAGCAAATCCCAATCTAACGCAAAACCCAGGGTATTAAAATTATTTATTTGAATTAGTTATTTTTTTGATACGGGGCTAATATACTCTTAGCCCCGTATTTTCTATACCATTAATTTATAAAAAAGTCTATCCACTAAATTAAATAGACAAAATAAGACATTTCTATCTTTATTTATCTAAAGTTATGAAGAATATCTTGTATTCCATACCACTTTTAATTGTGATTTTTTCTTGTAATAAAAATCACAAGGACTTACCCACACCAAACCCTTTTCAATATGGTGTGGCCTCTGGAGACCCTAAAATGAACGGGGTACTATTATGGACACATGTTTCGGTAAAAAATTCTACAGAAATAGTTGATATAAAATGGGAGATAGCCACAGATAGCCTTTTTCAAAATATTGTACAATCGGCGAACGCCAAAGCTTTTCCACAAAACGACCATTGTTTAAAAGTATGGATAGATAATTTGCTGTCAGGTACTGACTATTATTATCGCTTTAAAAACGAACATAAAACTTCGGCCATTGGCCGCACTCAAACACTTCCTGAGAAAGTAGACACGATACGGCTTGCCATTGTAAACTGTAGCAAATATGAAGGTGGTTTTTTTAATGTATATGATGCCATAAGTAAAATGGATGGGCTTAATGCTGTGCTACACCTTGGAGATTATATTTATGAAGATAGTGGTGGGCAAAAAGCTTATATACCTATTATAAGGAAAACACAAAGAAAGCATCAACCACCTCACCGACTAGTTACTTTGAACGATTATAGAACACGCTATAAGCAACACAAGAAGGATTCTATGCTACAGCACTTACATCAACGATATCCTATGATTAATATCTGGGATGATCATGAAATGGCTAACGATTCTTGGGCAAATGGTGCAACTGCACATGATAGCATAAAAGATGGGAATTGGGAAACTAGAAAGCATAATGCAATTAAAGCCTATGACGAATGGATACCTATCAACAAGAAAACAAATGAAGCCATCTATCGTTCGTTTAAGTTTGCAGATATATTGAACCTCAATATGCTAGATACCCGTATTTGCTGCAGAACAAAACAGGCATCTTCCAAAAAAGAACTTGATTCAATTTCTGCTTATTCATCTTTGTTGGGAGAGAAGCAACTAAATTGGTTAGAATCTTCAATAAGAAATACAAATACAATATGGAATCTAATAGGAAATCAAGTATTAGTTTCTAGAAAATATTTAGGAGAAAACAATAATTACATATCCCTAGACCAATGGACAGGTTATCCCAAAGATCGCTCACAATTTCTAGATTTCGTTGAAAAACATCCTCAAGAAAATATTCTTATTACTACGGGAAATGTTCATGACGCTTTTCATTTCGAATTGTTGGATGGGAGTGATGAAAAAAACGGAAAATTAATAGCTCATGAATTTGCTCCAGGGAGTATTTCATCAGGTAATACTGCAGTTAAGAAAACATTGAGAGAAAGAAAACACGATAGTTTAGATCTAGTACATAAAAATCCACATTTAAAATGGTTTGATCTGATAAAGCACAGTTTTATAATTATAGAATTGACAAGAGAGAAAGCACAGATAGATTTTTATCAAGTATCTACGGTATATGATACAAATTATATGTTGAAAAAGGCATATTCTTTTTCAATAAAACCTAAAAAAAATGAAAAATAATCTATTCAATATTAAAGGCAAAGTAATTGTTTTAACGGGAGCTGGAGGTGTATTATGTAGTACATTGGCAAAGTCTCTTGCCAAGGAAGGGTATAAAATTGCCCTTTTAGACTTGAGAAAAGAAGCTGCAGATAAAGTAGTAAAAGAGATTAAATCACTGGGCGGAACTGCCATAGCAATTGCTTCTAACGTGTTAGATAAAAAATCGCTGCAAGAAGCCAAATCAATTATTAATGAGCAATTAGGCACTTGTGATATTTTAATTAATGGCGCCGGGGGTAATCACCCTTTAGGCACCACTTCTAACACACATTTGTTAGAAGAAGATTTATTGAATGAAACAGAAGGATTTAAAACGTTTTTTGATTTAGATGCCGATGGAATCAAATTCGTATTTGATTTAAACTTTATTGGAACCTTGCTTCCAACTCAGGTTTTTGCTAAAGATATGATTGGAAAACAAGGCTGTAGTATTCTGAATATTTCATCCATGAATGCATTTACACCACTTACCAAAATTCCAGCCTACAGTGGTGCAAAAGCCGCGGTATCAAATTTTACACAATGGTTGGCCGTACATTTTGCAAAGGTAGGAATCAAGGTGAATGCTTTAGCTCCTGGGTTTTTCCTAACGGACCAAAACAGAACGCTGTTAACTACTGAAAATGGAACATTGACCCCAAGGGGAAATCAAATTATCGAACAAACACCCATGGGTAAATTCGGGGAACCCGAAGATTTGGTAGGAACAACATTATGGCTTTGTGGAGAAGGTTCATCCTTTGTTACAGGAATTGTAGTTCCCATTGATGGTGGTTTTAGTGCTTATAGTGGTGTATAAATCAACAATCTCAGGGCAAGTCTCAGAAAATTAAACCCACAATGAGGGAAAATTAGAAATTATGGAACAAACATGGCGTTGGTACGGACCCAAAGACTCCGTATCCTTACAAGATATAAAACAAGCGGGAGCTAAAGGAATTGTGACTGGATTGCACCATATTCCCAATGGCAAAATTTGGACGATTGAAGACGTCCAAAAAAGAAAAGAAACCATTGAAAATGTTGGATTGCGTTGGAGTGTTGTAGAAAGCATACCCGTACACGAAAATATAAAAACTAGAACAGGAAACTATAAAGTATATATAGAAAACTACAAGCAAAGTATTGCGAATTTGGCGACCTGCGGTGTTCAGATTGTTTGCTACAACTTTATGCCTGTTTTAGACTGGACACGTACCGATTTGGCATACCAAGTTGAAGATGGCTCCAAAGCACTTCGTTTTGACATTGTAGCCTTTGCAGCCTTTGAATTATATCTATTACAAAGACCCGGTGCAGAAGATACCTATTCCGACGAGCAAAAAGCCGAAGCAAAAGCGTATATAGAAAAACTTTCAGAAGCGGAAAAAACGAGCTTGGTCAAAAACATTATTGCAGGACTTCCAGGGGCAGAAGAAGGCTATACTCTAAAGGAGTTTCAACAAGTGCTCAATACTTATGCACAAATTGATGCCGAAAAACTTAAAGAACATCTAGTTTTATTTTTAAAAGAAATTATTCCAGTAGCTGAAGAAAACGGGGTGCTGATGTGCATTCATCCCGATGACCCGCCATACCCTATTCTCGGACTTCCAAGAGTGGTAAGTATCGAATCCGATTACGCTCATTTATTTCAACAAGTACCCAGTCGTAATAACGGGATTACATTTTGCACGGGTTCGTTAGGAGTTGTACCTGAAAATAACTTGGAGCAGATGATAAAACGCTTTGCAGACCGCACACATTTTATTCATTTGCGAAGTACAAAACGAGATATCAAAGGCAATTTTCATGAAGCCAATCATTTAGAAGGCGATGTGGATATGTTCACCATAATAAAAGAGGTTCTTTTGGAAGAAAAACGAAGAGAGCAAGAAGATTACATAGACCATCAAATACCGATGCGTCCTGACCACGGGCATCAAATGTTGGACGATTTGCATAAAAAGACCAATCCGGGCTATTCGTGTATAGGAAGGTTAAGAGGTCTGGCAGAATTGCGAGGTTTGGCTATGGGTATCTCAAAAAGTTTGGAATTATGAATTTCAATAAAACAGGTACATTTATTACTGAGGGTTTTTTGTTGGAAACACCAGTTGCAAAGCAATTGTATTACGACTATGCAGCAGAAATGCCCATAATAGATTACCATAATCATTTATCGCCACAGCGTATTTCAAACAATAATCCGTTTAACAATCTTTGTGAGGCTTGGCTTTCAGAAGACCATTACAAATGGAGAGGAATGCGTGCTAATGGTATAGATGAAAAGTATATTACAGGGAATGCTTCAGACGATGAAAAATTTAAAAAATGGGCGGAGACTGTGCCCTATGCCGCAGGAAACCCTTTATTTCATTGGACACATTTAGAACTCTCTCGCTATTTTGGTATTAATACCATTCTGCAACCCTCTTCAGCAAAAGAAATTTACGATAAGGCAAACGCTATTCTGAAAAACAAAACACCAAGGCAACTTCTAGAGGATATGAAAGTAGAAGTAGTCTGTACCACAGATGATCCTACAGATAATTTACAATACCATCAACAAATAGCAAAAGCCAATGGATATACGAAAGTATTTCCAACATTTCGATCGGATAACTTTTTTCTAATAGAACAAGATACTTTCAAGACATATTTAAACAAACTTTCAATTTCCGTAGGATTTACAATAGCAAGTTTTGAAGATTTTTTATATGCTATTGATACTAGAATTGAATTCTTCTATAAGAACGGATGTCGTTTATCTGATTTTGGGGTTGGATCACCTATATATATCAAAGATTTTACGGAGGAAGAAGCAGCCATTATTTTTAAAAAAAGACTTAATAATGAAAAACTTTCCCCTCTTGAAATACATAAATATAAAAGTGCTCTTTTTTTCTATTTAGGAAGAAAATATCACGAAAAAAATTGGACACAACAATACCATTTAGGAGCTATCCGAAATAATAATAGGAGATTACTAAAAGAAGTTGGTGCCGATGTAGGTTGTGATTCCATTGGGGATTATGCTTTTGCAGAACCCATGTCGAAACTATTCGGAACCTTGGATTATGAAAAGAAATTGGCAAAAACAATCACTTACAATCTAAACCCATCACAAAACGAAGTGTTTGCCACTATGATGGGTAATTTTAATACGGGCGGAACACCAGGTAAAATGCAATGGGGTTCCGGTTGGTGGTACCTAGACCAAAAAGACGGTATGGAAAAGCAACTGACCACGCTCTCTAACATTGGACTGTTAAGTCGATTTATAGGAATGCTTACCGATAGCCGCAGCTTTTTGTCTTTTCCAAGACATGAATATTTCCGACGTATCCTTTGCAACTTTTTAGGTAATGCTATAACCAAAGGCGAAATGCCCAATGATTTAGCTTTTTTTGGTCAAATGGTACAAAACATCAGTTATAACAATGCAAAAAAATATTTTGATTTTGAAAATTAAACATAAAGGCTATTTATATAAAACAATCATTATTACAATTGGTGTATTGTCTATGTTTTCTTGTAAACAAGAAAGCGAAATAAAGACATTGACTTTTGCACACAACCTACCCGTTTCTCACCCTGTACATAAAGGTGTTGAAGCTTTTAAGACCCATCTAGAAAAGGGTTCTGAAGGAAAATTGACCTTAAAAATTTATGCAAACGGACAATTAGGTTCTGAACGCGAAGTGCTGGAATTACTTCAAATAGGCAGTGTAACTATGACCAAGGTAAGTGCAGCTGCCATGTCTAATTTTGTGCCTGAATATCGGGTCTTAGGAGTCCCCTATTTGTTTAGAGACAAAAGCCATCTGTTCAGAGTATTGGAAGGCGAAGTCGGCGAACAATTATTACAAAAAGGAACGGCATCATGGTTACGGGGTCTATGCTTTTATAATGCCGGTAGCCGAAGTTTTTACACTAAGAGTAAATTTATAAAAGTACCTAATGACCTTGAAGGTATGAAAATAAGGGTGATGAGCGATAAAATGTCGGTAGCTATGGTAGAAAGCCTTGGAGGAGCACCAACCCCTATGGCATTCGGAGAATTATATACCGCTTTACAACAAGGGGTTGTTGATGGCGCAGAGAACAACGCCCCATCTTTCGTTACCTCCAGGCACTTTGAAATATGCAAGTATTACAGTTTAGATGCACATAGCTATGTACCCGATGTGGTCTTAATGAGCACCAAGTTTTTAAACCGATTGACAACGGAAGAACAACAATGGGTGTTCGAGGCGGCAAAAAAATCGGCGCAAGATCAAAAAAAGTTTTGGAAGACTTCCGAAGATGAAAGTATTAAGATACTTAAAAAATCAGGGGTTGAATTCTTCAGACCTAATAAAGAGTTGTTTAGTGACAAGACCGAACAAATAAAAGCAGCCTTTATAAAAAATGAACAAATGAAAATTTTAGTCGAAGCTATCGAGAACACAAAATAGAAATTATGGAGAAGTTATATCAAAACATTAATAAGTTTCTAAAAGTACTATTAGTTGCTATATTCAGCATTTTGGTAATGGATGTTTTTTGGCAGGTGTTTGCAAGATACAGTATTGGCAAACCCAATGCTTTTACCGAAGAATTGGCAAGGTATCTGTTAATATGGTTAGCAATTTTGGGCACTGCCTATGTAAGGAGCTATAAAGGGCAAATGGCTATAGACTATTTGTACAATAAATTGAGTCCAAAAAGACAGCGCAACCTCAATTTTTTCATAGAATTCGCCATAATACTCTTCGCACTAATGATTATGGTTGTAGGTGGAATTAATCTCATGTACATTACCCTAAAACTAGGGCAAATATCTCCAGCATTGAATATCCCCATAGGGTATGTATATAGTGTAGTTCCCTTTAGTGGGCTATTGATTATTTTCTATAGTATCTACCATTGTTTTCATTTGTTCAAACAAGACAAAAAGAAGGTATCGGATATCAATGATGACTTATTAAAAATGAACTTATAATTATGGCACTGACAGGCGTTGTTTTTCTTTTTGCGGTACTTTTTATTCTATTGTTGCTAAAAATACCAGTAGCGTATAGTGTAGGTATTGCCACAACACTTACTTTATTATTTTACCTTCCTTTAATACCCTCGATAACTACTATCATGCAACAAATGACCACAGGTATCGATAGTTTTGCTTTATTGGCGATCCCGTTTTTTATCCTCGCAGGCGATATTATGAATCGAGGAGGCATCGCTAACAGGCTGATTGATTTTTCAAAATCGTTGGTAGGTAGTTTACCCGGAGGTTTATTATATGTAAATATATTATCGGCCATGTTCTTTGGAGCGGTTTCGGGTTCAGCAGTAGCTTCGGCCTCTGCCATCGGAGGCATCTTGAGCAACCGTATGGATAAAGAAGGTTATAAAAAACCATTTAGTGCTTCGGTTAACATTACCTCTTCTACCGTAGGTCTTATCATACCGCCTAGTAATATCTTAATTGTTTTTGCTTTGGCAAGTGGAGGTGCAGCATCGGTGGAAGCTCTTTTTTTGGCAGGCTATATCCCAGGCATGTTACTCGGATTAGGATTGATGTTGGTTGCCGGCTATTATTCGGTAATACAAAAATTTCCTAAAGGAGAGCGTATACACTTTAAAAAATTAATAAAAGATTTTTCGCGAGCATTCTTAAGCCTGTTAATGATTATTATTGTGGTTGGGGGTATTGTAATGGGAATATTTACCGCTACTGAAGGTGCCGTTATTGCCGTTGTATATGCTTTGCTTTTAGGTTTTTATTACGGTCAGATAAACTTTAAAAAGTTACCCGAAATTATACTTTCTAGTGCAAAAACGACGGCTATAGTCATGTTTTTGATATGCACGTCCATGGCCTTATCATGGTTATTTGCTTATAACAATGTGCCCGAACTTATTTCGGAGAACTTGCTTGGAAATTTTAGTAATCCTATTGTTATTTTACTGATTATAAATATTATTCTTTTAATAATAGGAACTTTTATGGATATCACCCCCGCGGTATTGATTTTTACCCCCATTTTCTTGCCTATAGTGACCAACATGGGCATACACCCAGTACATTTTGGAATCGTTTTGGTGCTAAACCTATGTATTGGATTATGTACACCACCTGTTGGCACCTTGCTTTTCGTGGGGAGCGGTGTGGCAAAGATTGAAATAACACAAGTAATAAAGCCCATTTTACCCTTTTTGGCGATGATGATAGCTGTATTACTATTAATAACATATGTACCAGAAATTACAATGTTTTTGCCGAAATTATTCGGGATAGTTGAATAAATATAAAATTAAGAACAATGAGTAAAAAAGTAGTAACCTTCGGAGAAATCATGCTGCGATTGGCCCCACAAGGATTTTTAAGATTTTCACAAACAAACAGTTTTGATATTATTTATGGAGGCGGTGAGTCCAATGTAGCAGTTTCTTTGGCGAATTATGGTATTGATGTAGATTTTGTAACCCGATTACCCAAAAACGACATTGGTAAATGTGCAATGATGGAAATGCGTAAACATGGCGTGGGAGTTGATAAAATTGTATGGGGAGGTGATCGTTTGGGTATATACTTTTTAGAAACGGGAGCGGTTTCCAGAGGTTCTAAAGTAGTATATGACAGAGCCCATTCTTCTATGTCAGAAATAGAACCAGGAATGGTCGATTGGGATGCTGTTTTTGATGGTGTTGCCTGGTTTCATTGGACTGGGATTACACCGGCTATCTCCCAAAGAGCTGCCGATGTCTGTCTGGAAGCAGTAAAAGTAGCCAGTAATAAAGGAATTACCATTTCTACAGATTTGAATTACCGTGCCAAGCTTTGGAAATATTGTAGCGACAAGGAGCGTGAAACTACCATGACAGAATTGACCTCCTATTGTGACATTGTTTTAGGAAATGAAGAAGATGCCGAAATGCACTTTGGTATCAAACCAGAAGGTGTTAGCGTACAAACTGAAGGGCACCATGTAAAGGCTGAGGCTTTTTTATCTGTATGTCAGCAGATGACACAAAAATTCCCAAGAGCAAAAAAAGTGATTACCACCTTAAGAGGGTCTATTTCTGCGTCACATAATACATGGGCAGGTGTTCTATATGATGGTACCAAGATGTATGAAACATGTCAATATCAAATTACAGACATTGTAGATAGAGTTGGTGGCGGTGATTCTTTTATGGGTGGTTTGATATACGGTCTGCTAACCTATCCTAAAGACGATCAAAATGCACTGAATTTTGCTGTTGCAGCCTCATGTTTAAAGCACACTATTAAAGGAGATGCAAACTTAGCAACTGTAGCAGAAGTAGAAAAATTGATGCATGGAGACGCTTCTGGCAGAGTGGTGAGATAAATTTGAATTAGTTGCAAGTGTTGTATTAACGAAAGTTAGCTCAATGCTTAATTTAAAAATGGGTAAAATATATTAAAATGGCACAATATACAAGAATAGAGGTAGCACAAATAATGAAAGATACAGGGCTAGTCCCATTGTTTTTTAATGAGAATATCGAATTATGTAAAAAGATATTAAAAACATGTTATGATGGTGGTGCTCGATTAATGGAGTTTACGGCACGAGGCGATTTTGCACATCAAGTGTTTGGAGAATTAATAAAATACGCCATAAAAGAATTACCAAGGATGGTTATCGGGGTTGGTTCTGTAACCGACGCAGCAGCTGCTTCTAGGTTTATGGCTTTAGGAGCAAATTTTATTGTTACTCCAGTTTTAAGAGAAGACATTGCTATAGTTTGTAATCGAAGAAAAGTATTGTGGTCTCCCGGATGTGGAACATTGACAGAAATAGCAAGAGCTGAAGAATTAGGATGTGAAATTGTAAAACTTTTCCCTGGAGGTTTATATGGACCAGAGTTTGTTAAGGCTATCAAAGGTCCACAACCTTGGACGAACATTATGCCAACTGGTGGGGTCTCACCGACAAAGGAGAATTTAGAAGAATGGTTCAGCGCTGGTGTAACATGTGTAGGTATGGGGTCGAAATTGATTTCAAAGGAAATTGTTCAAAACCGGGATTTTGAAAAACTACAACAAGTAGTTGAGGAGACATTACAAATCATTAAATCGCTTCAACAATGAAAAAAGTATTTAGTTATATTGGAATATTACTGTTCTTTTTCTGCTCACATGGTCAAGAAATTGATACAACACATTTCTCACAAAAATATTACCATCGAAAGAGTGTTTATGAAGCTATGCCTAATAAAAAGGGAGAAATCGTCTTTTTGGGTAATAGTATTACCGAACAAGGCACGTGGCGGGAACTATTTCAGAACAACCACATAATTAACCGAGGTATAGGAGGTGATACTAGTGATGGAGTTTTATACCGCCTTGATGAAGTTACAGAGTCGCATCCTGACAAGATTTTCCTTTTGATCGGCACTAACGATTTACTCAATGAAAAAACGCCAGAATATATCATTCAAAGAATCGCCCAAATTACTGAAAAGGTAAAAAAAAATAGTCCAGAAACCGTTTTGTATTTACAGAGTGTGCTTCCTACCTATAGTAGGCCAGAACGCCCAATTTCCTCTATTAAAATCATCAATAAAGGCATTCAAAAATTGGCGGATAACATAAAGGTTTTCTATATAGACATCTTTTCCCATTTTTCAAACCCTAATGATGAAGAACTGTTGTATCATGAATTTTCTTTGGATGGACTTCATTTGAATGGAAAAGGCTATTTGAAATGGAAAGGGTTAATTGAAAAATATGTGATTGAAAAAAACAATCGACTAGAGAAAATTATCAATCGACTAAAAAACCCTTCTGATGACTACGTCATGGTAACTGCCCATAGGGGAGATTGGCGTAATGCCCCTGAGAACAGTTTACTCTCTATTGAAAACAGTGTGAAAATGGGAGTTGATATAGTAGAAATAGATTTACAAATGACCAAGGATAGTGTCATAGTATTAATGCATGACACTAGTATTGACCGCACAACAACGGGAACAGGTAAAGTGAAAGATTATACGTATGAGGAATTGCAATCCTTATTTTTAAAAAATGTTTTAGAGAGATCAAGCAAGTTCAAAATACCTACATTAAAAAAGGCGTTGGAAGTGGCCAAAGGTAAAATAGTTCTAGACTTGGATATAAAAGAAACAATGCCATTTCAAAAAGTAGCTTCTGTTCTAAAAGAGACCAATACTACCTCACAAACTATTGTACGATCATACAGGTCATATAGCGAAGCAAGGGAGTACTATGGCACTATATTAGATTCCATCATTTACATTCCGGGAATAAGTAAAAAGCTTGATTATGAAGATTACTTCAATACATGGGAAAAAACAGTAAATCCATCCTATTATGCCCCTAAATTTGAAACTGATACTGAACCTTTGGTGTCTTTCCTGAATATCATAAGTAATTGCAAGAACGGAATTTGGGTGCATAGTATAAGTTTAGGTGATACAAGCCGAACAGGAAATCATGATGACAATTTAGCGGTAACAAATACTGATAGTGCGTGGGGATGGCTTATAGAAAAGGGTGTTAATATTATTCAGACAGATCGTCCCCTTCTCCTATTAGAATATTTAAGAAGCAAAGGGCTTCATGACTAAGAATTATTAATATGGTGATTTGTTTGAAAGGCTCAGTTTTGGGGCTGGGTCTTTTTTCGACCATATAAAATTGGTATACGAAAGCCTGATAATGAGGTTTTTCAGTTTGTACTTGATGCTAGTAGATTAGATGTGCAAAAAACATTATTTATTGATAACTCTATTCAAAATATTGCGTCCGCAAGAATAATAAGGAAGAGAATGTATCATATTCAGAAAGAGCGAACATTGAAAGATCTAGAAATATTAAGTTTTACAAAAAACGGATAAAATTAATCTATGGCATCAGAGATAACCATAAAACAATTATCAAAGCTCTCAGGATTTTCAAAATCTACAGTTTCAAAAGCTTTGAATAATAGTAATGAAATAAGTGATAAGACAAAGCTCAAAATCTGTAAAATAGCTAAAAAATTCGATTATGTTCCTAATAGTTCGGGAAGAGCGTTGCGTAATAGAAAAACCAGAATAATAGCAGTTATTGTACCTCAAATTGCCTCAGTTTTTTATAGTGAAATTATATCAAAAATTCACGAAATAGCATTTAACAGAGGTTATCGGGTATTAATATTAGAATCATTCTATTGTAAACAAAGAGAATTTGAGTGTATCCATTCTATTCGTGACCAATGTGTTGATGGCATAATCGTCATTAAAACCTTACAAAAAAGTAACGATTCATTTAATAAAATTTCAAGATTGCCTTATACACCTAGGCTGCCTGTTGTGATTCAAAGATTGAATGAGTTTACCAGAGTTACGGATGAGAATAAGGGTATACCTGAAAAATCCTTTAAGGCACTGCTGACTAAAATCAATAATATAGAAAAATGACTTGCTAAAATTACATATTATTATGATATTAATTGTAGATATACCATATGTGACAAGATCGGATCAAGAGCAAAGAGACGATGTAAATAAACGAAAGATTTCTTATCTAGAGATGAATAACATGGTTTTTAGTATGAAAGTAGCGCTAAAAATTCAAGTATTTTTGCTATTGTTGTTTCTGACAAGTACGATACACGCACGGCAAATACGAAAGGATTCTATTGATTTAATTAATTACAATAGCATCTGTGAGGCCCAAGTTCAAACTTTTGATCAAAATCAATTAAAAAAAGCCAGTTATTTCACGAAACTTTATTTCAGAAAGGCAAAAAAAAAGGCATCGTTAAGTTTAGATTCTACTATTGACATATCTAGGTATCTAAAGTACGGTCCAAAATATCTTGAAAACGCCTATTTTCTGCTAACAGGTATATATTGTGGTCATAAAGATTTAAAAAATGCATTAGATAATTATGTATTGACCTTGGATGTAGCCGAGAATGAAGCTAATGGATTTATGATTGCCGTATGCAAAAAATGGGTTGGTCCATTATTCGAAGCAGAACGAATGGAACAAGAAGCCTTAATTTTACAGAATAATGGTTCGCAATTTTATGGTACAGTTCAAAATAAATCCAAGTCTTCCATGAAACTTACTGGCTTGGATAGTATTCATTTTAATGATTATAATACTGTGGTACATGCTCAGGATGTAAAATACGATGATAAACAATTAAAAGTAACAACAAGGTCAATTCAAAAATTGATATACTACATTGGTGGTGCTGTAGTTATTATTGTAATCATTATTTATTATTTCCATCAAAGACAATTCAAAATATCACAGCAATTTAAGGAAATCATAAGTACTGCAGTTCATGAATTGAAAAGGGTAGATCAAAAAAAGGCAGCCATTGATATATCGCCAGTTATTGTAGATTCTGTGCTTGAAAATCTCGATATTTTTGAATTTAATAGGGAATACTTACAGCCCAACATAAATGCCTATGAGTTGAGCAAAATTGCAAATGTCAATAAGAAATATCTGGTGAAGGTTTTGAAGTATACCAAAGAAAAAGGGATTATTACATATATTAATGATTTACGAGTGACTCACGCAATGGACAGGCTTAAAACAGATCCCTCTTTTCAAAAATACACGATTAAAGCTATTTCTGAAGAAGTTGGCTTTTCAAACCCAAAATCATTTAATAAAAGTTTTGACCGAGTTTTTAAAATATCCGTAAAAAACTTCATCGATGAATTAAAAATTGAAGTCAATTCCCAGAATTGACGCAAGTTTAATATTGAACTTTTTGAAGGTGGATGTATATTTGATATTTTTATTAAATAAATATGTTTCATGTAAAAAAATAGTATTCACCCAACGAAGGATAAGTTTTATTTTATAACTTTATTAATTAATTTTTAAGCCAAAATATGATGCGACGTTTACTTTTTCTTTCCTTATTGTTGTTTTTTGGTATAAGCGTTAGCGCACAACCTATTATAAACAATCCGGATAAGGTCATAGAAATAATTAAAAATAAGGAGGATCACCCTAATTATTCATTGGTCACTGCCCACCGTGGATATTGGAAGGATGTACCGGAGAATTCCATAGGTGCTTTTCACAATGCGATCAAATTAGGAGCTGATGTAGTCGAAGTCGATGTTAGGTTAACAAGAGATAACAAAATGGTAGCTTTTCATGATCCATGCCTGGATCGTCTCACCACCGCATCTGGACTAATCAATCAACACAATTGGGAAGATATTAAAGATCTGCGTTTAAAAGATGTCTCAGGTAAACTTACCAATTACAAGATACAATCTCTGGAAGAAGCTGTAGTGTATTTGGGCGACTCGATTGTTATTTCTCTTGATGTAAAAGTGAAGGGTGTGGATTACGAATTAGTATTAGCGGAAGCTATCAAACTATTCAAAAAGCATAAAATTTTAAGTCGAATGAATATTAAAGGTACTATGGACCCGTTAGTTTTACGGGCGTTCTTAAAGGAAAATAATACTAGTTTGAATGAATTTATATATACACCTGTTATCTTTAATAATTCAAAACTGGAGAACCAGTTTAATGGCTTTCTTGAAATTAAAGCTGCTGGTTCGGATATCTTTATTATGGAACTTGGCTATAAACGTAGTTCCAGCCCAATTTTGGTAGATAATTTGGTTCAAAGAGCGCTTGATGAGCAGATATGGGTCGGTTCTTTTTCCATTTGGCCTGAAACCGATGGGGTGCTGTTCCAGGATGTAAACACGTGCGAAACGAGTATTTTAAAATATAATTTTATCAATGGTATAACACCTAAAAATGTAGCCCTACTAGATCCCGATATGTCTGGTTTGGGTGCTTTTGACAAATACTTTTTTGATGATGGTAGGGGCGATTGGGATTGGCTAATCCCAAACGGGACAGATTTTATTATTACAGACAGGCCCGCCTTATTGATGGAATACCTTAAGAAAATTGGCAAACGTCAATTATAAATTATATAACCTTATAATAATTGAATTATGAAATTTTGCAGCAAAAAGATTATACGACATTCACTTTTTCTTTCCTTATTGTTGCTTTTTAGTATAAGCGTTAGCGCAATTCAAACTATTATAAACAAGCCAGATAAGGTGCTAGAAATAATTAAAAATAAGAAAGTTTACCCCAATTATTCATTGGTCACTGCTCACCGTGGATATTGGAATGATGTACCGGAGGGTTCCACAGGTGCATTTCACAAAGCGATCATATTAGGAGCTGACATAGTAGAAGTTGATGTTAGATTAACAAGTGATAACTATTTGGTAGCTTTCCATGATCCATGCCTGGATCGTCTCACCACGGCATCAGGACCAATCAATAAACACAGATGGGAAGATATTAAAGATTTGCGCTTAAAAGATCTCTCAGGTAAACTAACCAATTACAAGATACAATCTCTGGAAGAAGCTGTAAAGCATATGAGGGACTCGATTGTTATTTCTCTCGATGTAAAAGTGAAGGGTGATGATTACAAATATGTGTTTGCAGAGGCCATCAAATTATTCGATAATTATAAAATTTTAAAACGGATGAATATTAAAGGTACTATGGATAAAGACCCCTTACTTGATTTTTTAAAAGAAAATCAGTGTGGAGAAAAAAAGGATCCATGTAGTTTGGATGATTTTATATATACACCTAATATACATAATACTCCAAAACTAGAGGAGCAGTTTACTGACTTTCTTCAACTTAAAGATATCTATTCAATACAACTTGGTTATAAACGCAGCTCAAGCCCATTTTTGAAAGAGTATAATAATTCTGGAAGTAATTATGTTCAAACAGCGACTGCTAAAGGGATATGGGTAGGGTCTTATTCGTTTTGGCCTGAAACCGATGGGGTGATATTCCAGGATGCGAACACTTGCGAAATGAGTACTTTAAAGTATAATTTTATCAATGGTATAACACCTAAAAATGTAGCCCTACCAGATTCTGATATGCCTGGTTTGGGTGCTTTTGACAAATACTTTTTTGATGATGGTAGGGGCGATTGGAATTGGTTAATCCCATATGGAACAGATTATATTATTACAGACAGGCCCGCCTTATTAATGGAATACCTTAAGAAAATTGGCAAACGTCAATTATAAATTATATAACCTTAAAACAATTGAATTATGAAATTTTGCAGCAAAAAGATTATGCGACATTCACTTTTTCTTTCCCTATTGTTGCTTTTTAGTATAAGCGTTAGCGCACAACCTATTATAAACAATCCCGATAGGGTGATAGAAATAATTAAGAATAAGAAAGATTATCCCAATTATTCATTGGTCACTGCTCACCGTGGATATTGGAATGATGTACCTGAGAATTCCACAGGTGCATTTCACAAAGCGATCATATTAGGAGCTGATCTAATCGAAATCGATGTTAGATTAACAAGTGATAACAAAATGGTGGCTTTCCATGATCCATGCCTGGATCGTATCACCACGGCATCAGGACCAATCAATAAACACAGATGGGAAGATATTAAAGATTTGCGCCTAAAAGATGTCTCGGGTAAACTTACCAATTACAAGATACAATCCCTGGAAGAAGCGGTAAAGCATTTAGGGGACTCGATTGTTATTTCTCTTGATGTAAAAGTGATAGATGAAGAATACAAATATGTGTTTGCAGAGGCTGTCGCGCTATTCAGAAAGTATAAAATTTTAAAACGAATGAATATTAAAGGTGTTATGGATTATGAGAAATTAGAGGTACTTTTAGGCGAAAATAATACTAGTTTGAATGAATTTATATATACACCTAATATACATAATACTCCAAAACTATATGAGCAGTTTACTGACTTTCTTCCACTTGAACATATCTATACAATACAACTTGGTTATAAACGCACCTCAAGCCCAATTTTGAAAGATTACAAACCAGGAAGTAATTATGTTCAAACAGCGACCGCTAGAGGGATTTGGGTAGGTTCCTATTCCTTTTGGCCTGGAAACCATGCGGCGATAGTGCACCAGGACATAGTCACTTGCGAACTGGAAGATAGAGATTATAATTTTATCAATGGTATAACACCTAAAAATGTAGTTCTACCAGATCCCGATATACCTGGTTTAGGTGCTTTTGACAAATACAAGGCAGATGATGGCAGGGGTGATTGGGATTGGTTTATCCCACAAGGGACAGATTTTATTACTACAGACAGGCCCGCCTTATTGATGGAATACCTTAAGACAATTGGCAAACGTCAATTATAAATAGTATAACCTTAAAATAATTGAATTATGAAATTTTGCAGCAAAAACATACAGCATACCCTGCTTATTTTACTATTGGTTGTGGGAGCCGTTAATACATCCTCATCTCAACAAATTGTTAAAGATTCTGTTTCTCAGCAGAAGATAAATGATAATTTAAACTCAACTCTTTCGGGAGTACCCAAGGTACCAAATCATTGGTGGATGCTATTCCCAAACAAGGAAGGAAAATATGTAGATTTTTTAGGAGGGGATACAGGAACAGGGCGGGGCAATTTATATGGTGTTCCTGATAGATTTGGAGACGAAAATAGAGCAGTTGGATTGGCAGATTATGCGCATATTGAACTTATGGAAAGTTATTTGAGGGATGTGGATCCTAAGAAAGGTTTTACTATTTCTTTTTGGATGTTTATAAATGAAGAAACTCTCTCCTACTCGGATAGCCAGATTTTCTATGCTAACGACGACCCAAGTGACCAAAATATATTTGGAATGTCCATAAAGAATAAACTACTTTCTATTGACCGTTATATTGACAATGACGGTACTCAGATTCCCTGGAAATTATGGTTTTGGGATCCGATAGCCCTGAAGATCGATGCTGATGGGAATTGGTTTCAAGTCATTTTAACCTTGAAAGGAAATACACAAGAATATGACGATATAGGGAGTTTTATTGCGGTCTATCTGGGCAAACCTGATGGAACACAAGTTAGCAGGCATAATTACTTTCTTCCTCAGAATCTGGAAAACGCCGTTAAATGGGGATTTGGTAATCCTAATGGCACAAACGTGAAGGGCTTAAGTGATTTTAAAGTTTACAATGAAGCATTTACCGACCTTGACGCTAAGGCAGCATTTGATTCGGAGCGTCCTATGATAGGTAATTTCTTAAGATTAGTAAGTAAAAAAAGTGACAAGGAAGTAAGTGTAGCCGACCGTTCAAAATCGGATAATGCCAAGGTCTGGCAATATGAATGGGAGGGCGGGGATGCGCAAACCTGGAATATAATAATTGAACCGCATAAAATGCAAGAGTCTCCGACGTATTCAATTTGGAATGTAAATAGCAATAAGGTATTGGCTGTTGAGGAAAAAAACATTCATCAAAATGGGGCACAAATAATACAAAGTAAATGGGAGGAGACGCCTGAATGGGAACTATCTAACCACCTATGGTTCATACAGTGGGTCGGTATCGAAGAAGATGGAAGATCCTTTTACCAGATTAAAAATAATCTTAGTGCCAAATTTTTAGATGTGAAAGATGGGTCGATAGAGAATGAAGCAAAATTGCAACAATGGGATTGGAAGAATAATGAACAGCAAAAATGGTATATTGAGAAGGTTGCCACAAAAAACGTATATGATAAAGCTGCGATTAGCGGTCCACTGTACACCCATAGTATTATAAATAAACATAGTGGCAAGCTAGTAAATTTATATGGTGATGCGTTTATGGAAGACCTTGATATAACACAGTTTGATTGGATTGGTGAGACAAATCAGGAGTGGGTTATTGATTATGTTGGTTTTGACGAAAACTTGTCTAAATCTTATTACAGAATCCTCAATAAACATACATGGAAACCTATTGGTGTAGCTTTTAAGGGAGAACAGCCACATGATAAAATTGGCCAGTATGTACTTTGTGAAGAAAATCTTTGCAATAATGTTTTTTGGTATATTGATTATTGGGGTACAGATACAAATGGTCCTTACTACCGGGTGGTCAATAAGAATAGTGGACTGGTGATGCAAGTAGCAGGCAACTCAACAGAAAATAACGCAATTTTAGATCAGGAGAAGTGGGAAAATTCCGATAATGATAATCAGAAATGGTATATACAGCCTATGGAGGTTGAACCTCCAATTGTTAATGATGGTCAATATTATATTCAGAACACTTGGTCCCAACTTTTCCTTGACGCCAGCGGAGGCAGTTCTTTTGTACGCCTAGAGGCTAGCGGCAGCATTCCATGGACGTTTAATTATTTAGGAAATGGAAAATATTCGATTATCCATGCAAATTCTAATCAAGCTTTAACATACAACAAAAATTCTGTTCTCAAACAGCAATCATGGACAAATACGGACAATCAAAAGTGGTATATTATAGAAGATGAAAAGAACATTTTAGTGTTTTTAAACAGTCAATCCCTATTGGAAACACAATCAGAACCGGGTTCCAAACAAGGGTCCCATTTATTTTTTGAAGACTATTTTGGACCTGGTTTTTCACATTACCGTCAACTGTGGAAGCTTTTTCCCATAGGAGCTGAAAATCAAAAGAATTAGATTTGGCTGTTAATGAAAATGGAGGGAGTTTGACCAATGGATTTTCCAATTCTTTTCAAAAATAAAAATAGTATGTCACTTGGTATGTACAGAGGAGTGTTAGTTTAATTTGTGGATAAATTGAGTAAATGTTTTTAAGCATAGTTGCATTAGAGGAATCAAATATTGTATCAATATTGACCAGAACACATAATGATAAAAGGTCAAATATTATTTATGAAATACTAAATGTTCCTAGACCAACAGATATTTCAAATAGAGCACCCTTAGTCAAAGAATATAATTCAAAAGAATTAATGATAATTTTAGAAATTTTTGCCAACTATCGATCTTACAAGGAAATTGACTTCTTTAAGCATTGTTTAGCTCATTTAGTAGGTAACTTAGAAGTTAAAAATTTAAGATTTAATTTTCATTATTACAATTAATTTCGAAATAATCGATGAGCACAATGTGAGAGAAGTTCAATTTTATTTTAAAAATTTAAACAGCAGAATTTTTTTAAATTGAGAATTTTAAAAGTTTAGATAAACGATAGACAACTTGTGTAAGTTTAATATCGATTAAAAACGATAAAATGGCAATGTACCATTAAAAGAAAAAAATATGGGAAACACATTGTGACAAATTAGACTGTAAACCCAGCATTAAATCGAATTGTAACTTATTGTAAATAAATATTTTATAGTTTTTGAACCTTAGTATTGTTGAGCTATTAGCTTAGCAACTTTTTCTTTTTCATAGCTGAGACCCATTCTATTTTTGAATGGGTCTTTTTTTGGTACGGGATTATTAATTAACTGCAACTCGACCTTCATTTTTACTTTAGTCAAATTTCTTTTCCTGAATCTAATTTTAGTTTCACTAAACAACTCTCGGCTGGTGATAAAAAGATTCAAGTCTAGTTTGGTGAGTAGGGAAGAGCTGCATTTAGCAGGTCGTTATGGGCAAAAGTGAAAAGAAACATTGAAAGAGTCAATTAACTAAAAATAGAGACCAAAAGCCACTGAAAAAAAGTTTGCTACTTGGTGGGCAAATGATCAAGGTAATATAAAAAGAAATAAAATTATGTCAGATCAAAAAGTAATTGAGGCAAGAGCTGAAATTAAGGCAAAAGCAAACAATTACGGATTTTCGCTTTTTTAGCATGGGTAAGCCATAGTGGGACAAGTCTATGCCAAATTGAAATTAATCAGCAATGAAACCCAAGTTAGGACTTTTTCCTTTTAAAGATATTTTTTTAAAGTATCTCGTTTAGGGTCCAAAAATGCTACAATACGTTTACCATATCTACATATATAAATTTCACATTTTATATATTTTAGAAAAACCACTTATTTTATTTGGGAATAATAATATTAAAATAAACTTGTTCAGAATCAACTTACATTTCTCCGAAATTTAAGAAATATTAACCTTTAACTTTGATTAACTGCTCTTAGCCGAAATAATTCGTTTTCATCGTATTTTTTTTGCTTAGCTTAGAGTATAAATTTCAATAAAGCTTAAATTCTTTTTCGCAATTGAATAATTAGTTAGTAAAAACGAGAATCAATCTGATTTTCGTTTTAAAGTTAATATTTAATGTTTTATGAACAAAGTCATCTTTATAAAAGATTACTTACAAGTAATTACTTTTTATTAATTGAACTCAAATAGATACAAATAGTTATAAATAAGTAGTGTGTAATTCGGTGAGTAGGGCAGAAGTAAATTTTTAAACTACTGATATTTAAATAATTACAAGTAAAGTTCTGATCCCTCTTTCTCCGCCAAAACGAAGTAAAACCCATCAAGTAAAATGATTTGGTGGGTTTTTCATTTTATTTAGTTTCATTTAAACTTAAATAATAACATTAAAAAGGTGACCTATTCGGGTACCTTTTTTTATTTTATGATAGGTAACCGAATTTGATCAAATTGGCTGATTCTTGTTTTAACTGAATAATATCAATAGTTTGATAAACAGGATATTCTTTGGGAAAATCTATTTTAAAAATCATAATTTTGTAAAAAATACAAATTGATTAATCTTCTGCTCAAGCTTGGGGGCCTTCAAGCCATATTATTAGCTTTTTTACTATTCAAGAAAAAGGCTAATAATCTTGCGAACATAGTGTTGGCAATTTTGATAGTGCTGCTTGGTTTTTCATGTTTGATGTATTCATTTAATAATTTAGAGTTTTACTTAAAGTATCCCCATGCAATACGTGTGGATTGGGGAATTCCGTTGCTTTTCGGACCTTTAATTTACCTGTATATTATTGTTTTGATTGACAAAAAAAAGTGGTCTAAAAAAGATTACTTGCATTTTTTTCCCTACCTAATTAATTTGTTCATATTAGCACCATTTTTCATAAAATCATCAGAAGAAAAGATAGCAATTCTCGATTATTTTACCACTTCGATAACCCAAGGTACAGATCTTTATTTTTTTTATAGTTTTATTTTGCGCCTGGCAATATCGGTTATAAGCTTTTTATACGCTTTTGAAAGTATAAAAATATTACGTTCTTATAGGAGTAGATTGTTGAATGAATATTCCAGTACAGAAAAAATAAAACTTGAATGGTTGCGTACACTTTTGTATTCATTTATGTTTGTTTCGTTTGTTTTTATTGTAGCTTCTCTAATCACTAAAGGAGATCGTTACCCTCAATTTGACTACAATATTTATTATTTTTTCTCCATTTTTATTCTCATTTATTTCATGAGCTATAAAGCGTTAAGTCAGCCAAAACTTATCCAATTGTATAATTTCGATTATGAGTTTGAAGTGACTCCTAAGCTTAAAATACCTGAAAAGCAAAATGATTTGTCTGATGGTGTGAAAAAACTTAAGCAATATATGCTCAAAGAAAAATCGTTTTTAAACGGAGAACTTACTGCCTCAGAACTTGCCAAAGAATTGAATATTTCAAGGCACCAATTGTCACGATTGCTCAATGAAAAGTTGGGTAAAAATTTTTATGACTTTATAAACGAATATAGAGTGGAAGAATTTAAGCGCCGTCTTAAACTACCTGAGAATGATCAACTAACCCTTTTGGGTATCGCATTTGACTCTGGATTTAATTCTAAAACAACATTTAATACCATCATAAAGAGATCTACTGGTTTGACTCCAAGCCAATATAAAAAAAGCCTGAAATAAGTTCGTCTTGACCGAACCGAGCGATTCGTTCATTCAATAAAACGTCATTTGTACTATTAATAATCAATTTAAAATTTTAATTATGCATTATTCTAAAATTAAGATATTAGTAGTACTGTTAGCATATAGTTCAATTTGCATATCACAAAGTAGTGAATTAGAACTTAAGCCCTATGAGTTTAAAAATAATTCTGGTAAAATAATCGCAGCCGAATTAGGCAAATTTTCGGTGCTCGAGAATCGTGCTGTCAGCACAAGTAGAAAAATAGAACTACATTTTGTAAGATTCAAAAGTACAAATCCAAATCCTGGTAATCCAATAGTATATTTGGCTGGTGGTCCAGGAGGAGAAGGTATCAATACTGCAAAAGGTGCACGTTTTGAATTGTTCATGGCTCTAAGGGAAGTAGCTGACGTCATTGCGTTTGATCAAAGAGGTACAGGACTTTCGAATCATATCCCACCTTGTCAAACCAAAGCAAGTTTCCCTTTAGATGAGCCAGGGAGATCGGATGTTTATATTTCAAAAATGTCAAAAGCAGCCAAAGAATGCATTTCGTTCTGGAGAAAGAAAGGGGTTCAAATAGAAGGTTATACAACTGTTGAAAATGCAAATGACCTCGAAGATTTACGCAAGGTTTTGGGCGTTCCAAAAATTAACTTATGGGGGATTAGTTATGGCTCACATTTGGCTTTTGATTTTATAAAACGATATGAGAAAAGTGTTGATAAGGTTGTATTGGCAGGTTTGGAAGGACCTGATCATACCATCAAGTTGCCGAAATACAATCAGAATTTTTTAAAGAGGTTAGATGAAACTATTCAGCTAGATGAGAATGCAAAGAAATTTTATCCAGATTTACTTGAGTTAATGGAAAGTGTTTTTACCAGTCTGGAAAATCAACCCATTCAGATCGAAATTACTGATCCACGTTCGGGAAAGATTATTAAAGTTGGTATAAGCAAGTTAGATGTTCAACTAGTAACTTCCTATTTTCTCACGAAAAATCCTGAGAATTCAGTTAAGTTACCCTTAATATTTCAAAAGATGAAGCAAGGAGATTATTCAAATGTCGCTCAATGGGTAGTAGGAATTAAATCTTATGCTGGTCGGATCCAAGCCATGCCACTAGTTATGGATGCTGCATCTGGAGTTTCTAAAAAAAGATGGAAAAGAATCAAACAACAATCAAAAAAGAATTTACTTGGAAGAACTACCAACTTTCCTTATCCGGACATTTCGTTCAATCTTGATCTTCCTGACCTGGGAAAATCTTTCAGAAAAAACCCTAAATCTTCAGTTAAAGCATTATTTTTAAGTGGTACTTTAGATGGTCGTACTTATTTAGAGGGTACCAAAGAACTTAAAAAAGGATTTAGTAATGCTACTCAAATAATAATAGATGGTGCCGGACACGATATGTTTATGAGTACACCTAGAGTAAAGGAATTTATGTTAGATTTCTTTTTTGACAAAAATATTGTATCTCAAACCATAGAAATTAAAATACCTCCATTTGTAACATCTAAATAGATCAAAATAATTAATTATATAATAATAGATACCTATATGAAGCTTTTAAAAATAATTCTTATGCTGACCATTGTTATAATTGCTTTGTTGTTTGCATGGAATAATCTTTTCATATCAGAAGAAAATCGAAGTGTTGCACCTTTTAATTCAATTTATGTATCTGGTCCTATTAATATATATATTAAGCAAGCAGAGCAAGAATCCATTATAATTAGATCTGACTCAAATCTTCTAGATAATCTAATTACAAAAGTTATAAATGGAGAATTGAAAATATATAGTGAAGGGCGTATTCAACATGAACGCGTTTTGGATGTGTATATTAATTATAAAAATTTAGATTCTATTCATGCTTCTGGAGCATCAACAATAACTGGAAGGAGTATACTAACTACAGGTAAATTAAAAATTAAGACATCTAATGCTTCAGAAGTAAAATTACAGGTAAAAGTAGATTCATTGAATTTAATTATGAATGATAACGCCAACGTACAATTAGCAGGAATAGTTACTAATTTTGACCTCTTAATTACACATGTCGGCGATTTAATGGCCTATAACCTCGTAAGTCAGCACTGTAAGGCGACAATAGTTACTGGAAACCAAAGTCCCGGTATCGCACGTATTAATGTTGAAAAATCATTGAATGTATTTATTAAAGGGCCTAGGTATATTAAATATAAGGGTGAGGCTAAGGTTGAGAATCAATTCATTGATGGAAAAGGAAAATTGATAAAAATCTAAACTGTGAATTGTCATTTATATCATTATCTGTTTTAAACTTTGAATTAACTCATAATTATATCAATACTGATATTATGGAAATTTTGTAAATCGAAGATAAATATGGTTTGTTGAAGCATACAAGCAGAAAATTTGAAATTTAAATAAATAGAAAAATTGCGACGTTTTGGAACAAAAAATTAAGTTAAAATTATCTTTTACCGGTCTTAAAAACAGAATTTCAAATTCGGTGTCTAATTCGGTTACCTAGTTATAAAAATAATTTTAAACAATTGATAATTAGATAATTAAAACCAAAGTTCTGATCCCTCTTTCTCCGCAAAAGGAAACCCACAACGAAAGTTGTGGGTTTTTTGTTTTCACTAACAAGCCAAATTTATTTGCGCTTGTGAGAGGAAACAAAAAA
>Ga0209633_10000251_pt1 | contig 64660 bp, 58 predicted proteins | sample Cruoilmetagenom1_FD_187290 | JGI IMG/M metagenome (GOLD analysis project Ga0209633, IMG submission 187290) | Oil polluted marine microbial communities from Coal Oil Point, Santa Barbara, California, USA - Sample 1 (SPAdes) (version 2) | ecosystem: Environmental > Aquatic > Marine > Oil seeps ... | reverse complement strand
AGTTCTGGTCCGTTTTTAAATTGCTTTAAAAAATCATCGTTTAATAGGTCTTCTGGTTTCATAAGTGTATAAAATTTAAAATTAATAAAATTAAAAAACTCAGGATTGAATTCAATCCTGAGTTTTTTGAAACTTACACACTTTATGAGATACTGCCTAATCAAATTACTGATAATTAGATAAATAAAATTTTTCGACTGCGCTCAAAATGACAATTGAAAGATTTTTCAGACAGCCTCTTTTTCATTTTTTACATCTATTCCTAAAGGTTATTTTGATAAGTACAAATTTGCCAATAAAGTAAGTTTTATTGTTAGACTTTATACTTTTACCTTAATTTTCATCTTCAGTATATTCTTCATATAAAAAATCGTTATAAGGAAAACGAGTAATATGAATTTTTTTTACTTCTTCGAATACTTTAGTTTTAAAATTTTCAAAATTTTCTTTATTTAAAGCTGAAATAAATAAGCAATTATTATCTAATTTATTCATCCAGGTTTTTTCCCATTCCGCTAAAGTAAAATGTTCTTTGGTTTTTACCGTAACCAAATCATCTTCATCAATAGTTTTATGTTGGTATGCATCAATTTTATTAAAAACCATGATAGTTGGTTTGTTAGCACTTTTAATTTCATCTAAAATTTTATTCACCGAGGCTATATGATCTTCAAAATTTGGATGAGAAATATCTACAATATGTAATAACAAATCTGCTTCTCGAACCTCATCTAATGTAGATTTAAAAGACTCTACCAATTGAGTTGGTAATTTTCGGATAAAACCAACGGTATCCGTTAACAAAAAAGGAATATTTTTAATAACAACTTTTCTAACAGTAGTGTCTAAAGTTGCAAATAATTTATTTTCGGCAAAAACATCACTTTTACTAACTACATTCATTAACGTTGATTTTCCAACATTGGTATAACCAACCAAAGCAACACGAACCATTTTACCTCGGTTTTTACGTTGTACCGCCATTTGCTTATCAATAGTTTTTAATTTCTTTTTAAGCAAGGTTATTTTTTCTCTAATAATCCGTCGGTCAGTTTCAATTTCGGTTTCTCCAGGTCCGCGTAATCCAATACCTCCTTTTTGACGTTCTAAGTGTGTCCAAAGTCTGGTTAATCGCGGTAATAAATATTGGCATTGTGCCAATTCTACTTGAGTACGAGCATAACTTGTTTGTGCTCTGCTTGCAAAAATGTCTAAAATTAAATTAGTTCTATCTAATACTTTGCAGTTTAATACTTTTTCAATATTACGTAGTTGACCTGCCGAAAGTTCATCATCAAAAATAGCGGTTTCTATATGATGTACTTCCATAAAGTTTTTAACCTCCTCTAATTTTCCTGCACCAATAAAGGTTTTGGGATTTGGAAATTCCAGTTTTTGAGTAAAACGTTTTACCGATGCTCCACCAGCTGTTAAAGTCAAAAACTCTAATTCATCTAAATATTCTTTGGCCTGTTCTTCATTTTGATTTTGGGTAATAATACCTATTAAAACAGCTTCTTCAGAGTTTACTTTTTTTGGTTCAATCATACTGCAAAAGTACAAATAAGTTTAATTGATTTTAAGTTAAACTTTATATGGAATTGTAAAATAAAAAGTAGTTCCTTTATTTGGTTCAGAAGTTAACCAAATTTTACCTTTTAAAAGTGTTACTAAACCTTTACAGATACTTAGCCCTAAACCATTTCCTTCCTTAAAATATTTTTTACCTATTTGAGAAAACCGTTTAAATATTAAACCTGTTTTTTCTTTTGGAATACCTATTCCTGAATCCTTTACATAAAATTGAAGATATAATTTATTTGAAAATTGTTGAGTACTATAACCTACTTCTATAAAGCCTTTATCGGTAAATTTTATTGCATTATTAATTAAGTTATCCATAATTTGCACTAACCTGTCTTCGTCTGTATTAGCAATAACTTCTATTGCAGACTTAGGTAAATTTAAGTTTAATGAAATGTTTTTCTTTTTAAAATTTGGATTTATATCTCTTTGAATTTCTATAATTTCTTTTAATGTCTCATTAATAGCTACATCACTATAAACTAATTTTACTTGATTAGATTCTAACTTTGAGATATCTAAAATATCATTAATAGTGCGTAATAATCGATGACCAGAAACAATAATTACATCCACAAATTGATTTCTTTTTTCAACATTAAGGTCTGGGTCTTTTAAAAACTCTGAAAAACCTATTATGGAATTCATAGGGGTTCTAATTTCATGGCTCATGTTCATTAAAAACGCTGACTTTAGTTTATCACTTTCTTCTGCATGTTCTTTTTCAATAGCTAATAAATTGTAGGCTTTATTCTTTTCCTTCCCTTTTTTATTGATTAAAACAACTAAGATTAAGAAAAATATACTAGACCCTACAAGTTCATAAATTATTGCTTTTTGGTTTTTTAATTCAATTTTTCTTACTTCTTCATTTTTTATGAGTAAATCAATTTTATTTTCTTGATTTTCAAGTTTATACAACACCTCTAATTTAGCTAATTTTTCAACTTTTTTTACATTGTAAATACTATCAGTGTAATGTTTAAATATCTTTTGATTTTCATACGCTTTTTTATAATCTCCTTGTTTTTCATAAGCTGTGCTTAAAAAAGCATGATTGTCGAATTCTTTATATCTCCATGAAACATGCTTTGAACTTTCCAAACTTTTATTGGCATATAAAATAGTTTTGTTATAATTTTTTAATTTTAAATACGTTTCGGCTATATTCTCATAAATCATTGGGTGTAACGATTTATAATCAAATTGCTCTGTTAATTTAAGTGATTTGTTAAAATAGTTCATTGCTTTTTCATAATCTGCTTTAACTAAATAACAATCACCAATATTTAAATAATTAATTGCAAGCCCTTCAAAGTCATTTAATTCTTTAGTTAACTTAATTGATTTAAAATAATACATTAAACCGTCATCTAATCTTCCTTGATCTGCAACAACATTTCCAATATTAATATAAGATGATAAAATTCCTTCTTTATCATTTAAAACACGATAAATTTCAAGGGATTTTAAATAATAATCAAGAGCTTTAACATATATTTTTTGATTATAATTTATAGTACCTAATTTATTATAAATAACAGCTATACCCAATTTATCACCAATTTCCTTATAAATATCTAAAGCTTTAAAAAAATATTCGCTAGTTTTTTCTAATGAATTAAGGTAAGCAAAGCTATCTCCAATATATAAATAACTATTTGCAAGTCCTTTTTTATCATTAATTGATTGATATATTTCAATTGAGTTTAAGTAATATTCTAGTGATTTTTTGTATAACTCTTTATAATTTAAATATTCTCCTAAATGTAATAAACTATTTGCTTCGCTTTTTTTATCTTGTAATTGTTTTGATAAATTTAAAGCTCGCTTATAATATACATACGATGTATCAGGGTGAGTAGGATAATATTTTTCTCCCATTTCAATTAACAATTTAATTTTTAACGTGTCGTTTTTGTAAGTATTTAGCTTAACTAACAGGCTGTCTTTATAGCTCTGACTAAAAGATATATTAAAAGATGTTAATATATAAATGAAACAAATATATTTTGTGATTTGCAATTTGGGGTAATCCATGTAAATATAATATTACATTTTATTTTTAGTAAATAATTCAAAAAAACTAGAATTAATTTACTAATTTATGAATTTTAATTAAGTTTTTTAATGACATTTATCATTTTAAATGGTTAACCCGTAAAATCACGTAATTTAGCAATCTGTTCTTAATAAAAATTTATTACATGTTTTCATTCTTTAAATCTACCGGAAAAAATGTCAGCGCATTTACCATAGCCTTTTACAACTTAGAAAATCTATTTGATTCGAAAGATGATCCAAATACGTTGGATGATGATTTTACACCAAAAGGAATAAAACACTGGAATGATAAACGTTATAAACAAAAAATTAAAAAACTGGGAAATGTAATTTCACAACTAGGTACAGAAAAATCTTATTTTTCACCAGCATTGATTGGTGTAGTTGAAGTTGAAAATGACAGTGTTTTAACTGATTTGGTAAATTCTAAGGATTTAAAAAATGAACATTATGGCTTTGTGCATTACGATTCACCCGATGAACGTGGAATTGACGTTGCATTATTGTACAAAAAAGAATTGTTTGAATTAATAAACTCAGAAACCTTCCCTTTGTATTTACAAGATGAAGAAGGAAACAGAGATTATACTCGAGATATTTTATTAGTAACCGGTAAGCTGAACGGTGAATTAATTTATGTACTTATAAACCATTGGCCTTCAAGAAGAAGTGGTGAGGATAAAGGAGAAGGAAAACGTATAAAGGCAGCTGTTTTAGTCGGCAATATTGTTGATGAAATTCATTTAAAAAATGAAGATGCTAAAATTATTATTATGGGCGACTTTAATGATAATCCTTCAAATAAAAGTGTAAAAAAACACCTTGTAAACAACACCTTTTACAATCCCATGGAACGTTTAATTAATATTGGAAACGGAACGTTAAATCATAAAAAGACTTGGCATTTATTTGATCAAATTATATTCTCTAAAAACTTTTTTAATATCGAGACAAAAAAACATTCATTTAAATATGCTGAAGTTTTTGATAACTATTTTTTAAAAAAATGGAGTGGAAAATATAAAGGAAATCCATTTAGAACTTACATTGGTAAATGGTATCAAGGTGGTTTTAGCGATCACTTTCCAGTATATGTGTATTTAAAGAAAAATTAGCTAAAAATTAGCTTGGCTGAAAAGTGTCATTCTGAATGAAAATGAAGAATCTCATAATAATCAAATTACTAATAATTAGATAAATAAGATTTTTCGACTGCGCTCAAAATGACAATTGAAATATTTTTCAGACAAGCTTATTTTAGGTTTTTGAGCTATTTTCACGCTACTCTAATTTTTAATGGTATTTTATATATTTTGTTATGTTCGCCCGGGTTTTCAAATTTTTTATAATTCAAATTTTTACGAATATAATTTACAACAGCTTGATCTTTACAACCTGCACATAAAACAACAATTTCTCCTTCTGAACTAAATGTAAAAGTAAGTATAACATTCATTTCATTTTCAATAGTAAAATCTGGAGTTTGTAGTAGTTTAACTATTTGATTTCTTATCTCATTTTTTGCTTCAATTGGGTCATCTCCGCTAGCTGCAAACAAACTTGCCGAGCTAATAACTAAGGCCAAAGCCAGTAACCATAAATTTTTCATACTAGTAGGTTTTAATTAAACATTTATTTGTTATTTCAAATGTATTATGAAAACATATGCAACCTTTTAATTTTAAGACGCTTAACAAATGTTTAACCACAAAAAATTTAAAATAACTCTATATAAAAAATAAAGTCTAATTATTTTTTATTGTATTCAGCTGATTATTAATTAATTATAAAATTACTAATTACTATTAAAGATTTAATTCCTCTGAAATTATTAACTTAAATTATGTTAAAATGGAATTTTTTGGCTAAAATCATTAACAACTTAAGTAATAATACCAGCATTTGATTTCCTGAATTTTAAGATCTAAATTGGAATAAAAACAATAAATTTGCAAGGCAATTATTTAAAATAAATTAAATTAAAAATTATGCAAAAAATTATAAGTAGCATTTTATGTTCACTCCTGTTTTTGGGTGCTTTTGCTCAAGATGTAATGACCCCTGAAACTTTAATTCAATTAAACAGGGTTTCAGTAATAGGTTTAACTAAAGATGGTAATAATGTAGTTTACCGAGTTTCAAAATATAATATTGAAGCTAATAAAACAACTAAAACCTATCATCAAATCCCAATTAATGGTGGTGAAGCTCAAGAAATCTCAGATTATAAATCTTTGGTAACTAACAAAGCCATTTCACCTGATGGAAATTATAAAATCACCACTTCAGATGTAAAATTAAAAAAAATTACAGGACAAGATTATTATCCTAACTTAAAAGAATCTAATGTAAAAATTATTAAGTCTTTAAATTATCGCCATTGGGATACTTGGGAAGATGGTGCTTTTAGCCACGTGATGTATACTTCCACAAAAAAGGATAGTGAACCTGTTGATATTATGAAAAATGAGCCTTATGACTGCCCTCAAAAACCATTTGGAGAATCAGAAGATTACGTTTGGAGTTCTGACAGTCAACATATTTTATACGTAACTAAAAAATTAAGTGGTACAAATTATGCCGTTAGTACTAATACCGATATTTATGATTATAATTTAGCAACAAAAACCACTACAAATTTAACGTTTAAAAATAAAGGTTATGACACTAATCCAGCGTTTTCCACTAAAGGTCAGTTAGCCTGGCTTCAAATGAAAAGAGATGGTTATGAATCTGATAAAAATGATATTGTTGTTAAAATAGATGATAAAACTATAAACTTAACCTCTGATTGGGATGGAACAGTAAGTAGTTTTAAATGGGGAAACAAAGGAAATAAAATATATTTTATTGCACCTATTTCTGGAACTGTACAATTATTTGAATTAAAAGTTCCTACTTCAAGCAAAAAAATTGAATTACCAAAACAAATAACAAACGGGCAATTTGATGTTAGCAGTATGGTTGGGCAAACTAAAAACAAAATGGTAGTTCGTCGAAGAGACATGAATCATGCTTCCGAGTTATACACCGTAAATTTGTCTAATGGGAAAATGACTCAATTAACTCATGCAAACGATGCTGTTTATAACAAAATTCAACTAAGCAAAGTGGTTAAACGTATGGTAAAAACTACCGATGGCAAAGAAATGCTTGCTTGGGTAATTTACCCTCCAAATTTTGATGCTACCAAAAAATATCCAACGCTATTATATTGCCAAGGTGGTCCACAAGCAGAAGTAAGTCAGTTTTATTCTTATCGATGGAATTTCCAATTAATGGCTGCTCATGGTTACATTATTATTGCTCCAAACCGTAGAGGTTTGCCTGGTTTTGGTGTAGAATGGAACGAAGAAATTAGTAAAGATTACGGAGGACAAAATATGCAAGATTATTTATCTGCAATTGATGATATTTCTAAAGAACCTTATGTAGATACTTCTCGTTTAGGAGCCATTGGTGCTAGTTATGGTGGTTATTCTATTTATTATTTAGCCGGAATTCACCAAGGAAGATTTAAAACCTTTATTGCTCATGATGGCATTTTTGATTGGAGAAGTATGTATGGTACTACCGAAGAATTATTTTTTGTGAATTGGGATTTAGGCGGTGCTTATTGGGATAAAAATAATGCAGCAGCTCAAAAATCTTACCATGAATTTAATCCTGCTGAAAAAGTAGGAAATTGGGACACTCCAATTATGATTATTCAAGGTGGAATAGATTATAGAGTTCCGGTTGGTCAAGGGTTAGCAGCATTTCAAGCGGCACAATTACAAGGAATTAAAAGTAAACTATTGTATTTCCCAAAAGAAAACCATTGGGTTTTAAACAATGAAAACAGCTTAATTTGGGAACGTGAATTTTACAAATGGTTAAAAGAAACGTTGTAATTCAACTTATTAAAGATTAAAATATAAAAAGGTTGTCTGAAAAATCTTTCAACTGTCATTTTGAGCGCAGGCGAAAAATCTTATTTATCTAATTATCAATAATTTGATTATTATGAGATTCTTCATTTTCATTCAGAATGATACTTTTCAGACAGCCTTTTATTCTAAATTTATTTAATTGAACTTAAAATTTGATTTAAAAAAGCGTTAAAATCAAATTCAGGCTCTTCGGTTAAGCCCATTCTAACAACAACCAAATCTTTTGAAGGAATAACAAAAACGTGTTGCCCTTGATGACCATTACAAGAAAATAAATCTCTTGGTGCGTCTGGATATTTTCCGCCAGTATTTAACCAGAAATGTGCACCATACTCGCCATTTGATCCATTGGTTGGTGTTTTTGTATAATTTACCCAGCTTTCATTTAAAATCTGTTGACCATTCCAGTCGCCTTTGTGTAAATATAATAATCCAAATTTTGCCCAATCGCGAGGTGTAGCCCAACCGTAAGAAGAACCTACGTAATTTCCACTTAAATCGGTTTCAATTTCCATAGAATGCATCCCAATTTTATCAATAAGTTCAGAATACCAGAAATTTAAATATTCTTGATGTGTTTTAAACTGATTTCGAATAAAACCCGAAAGCATATTGGTTACCCCTGAAGAATAATTCCAAGTTTCGTTAGGTTTACCTATTAATGACTTATTTAATTGTATTTTACTCATGTCAGCATCTAAAAACAACATTTTTGTAACATCTGAAATATTATTATAATCTTCATCCCATTCTAAACCGCTATTCATATGTAATAAATCATTTAATGTTATTTTTGAGCGCTCATCATTTTCCCATTCGGGAAATAAATGATTTTGATTTACATTAATTTCGCCTTGTTTTTCAAGAACTCCTAACACTGCACTTGTGATGCTTTTTGTCATAGACCATCCCAAAATAGGAGTATTTTTGTTAAATCCATTTGCATATTTTTCCGCAACAATTTGATCTTTATATATGACCAAAACCGCTCTTGTTTTTTTAACAAAGTTGCTTCCCAAATCAAAAGCATTATTTACTGCATTTTGTAATTCTAAATAATTTACAGCACTAAAAATAGTATCTTTTTGAGGTAAATCACCATAAGGATATGGTAATGGAATCATTTTAAAATTGCGGTGAGGAATATCATATTTTAAACTGTCTTTAATTCCATCTATCATTAAAACGGTTCCTAATCCTTCTCTGTAAACCGCAGTTCTCTTTTTTAATCCAAAAACAGTTGCAGAAACAGATTTTTCAACTGGATTTACTTCTTCAGAAGCTAAATTAATAGGTGAAAAATTATTATCTTCATCTTCCGCTGAAGCCTGTGTTCGGTTAGCTAAATACAAGATAGAAGCTTCATTTTTAGCTGCATAACCCGTAATAATATCTAGTTTTGGATAATAATTATAAACAACTACAGCAACTGCTATTACTAATAGTAAACCAATTATTTTAAGCGATTTTTTCATTTTAAAAATATTTTAACATAACAAATTTAACTTAAATTTTGTTAGTTTAAAAAAACTATTTACATTTGCTAACCATTTGGTTAAACTATTTGGTTAATTTTATGACAAAACTCAAACAAACATCCTCAGAAGAGGATATTTTAAATGCCGCTAAAACTGTTTTTGAAAAAAAAGGAATGGATGGTGCGCGTATGCAGGAAATTGCAGATAAAGCTGGTATTAATAAGGCATTGTTACATTACTATTTTAGAAGCAAGCAATTATTGTTTGAAGCCGTATTTAAAAGTGCATTTTCAATGTTAGCTCCTAAATTACATGAAATTTTAAATAATGATTCGAGCCTATTTGAAAAAATTCAAAATTTTACTGAAAACTATATTGCTTTTATTATTAAACATCCTTATTTGCCGAATTTTTTAATACAAGAATTAAATAGAAATCCTGAATTTGTTAAAAAATTAGTTACTGAAAAAAAATTCCCTGATCTAACAAAATTCAAAAATCAAATTGAAGAAGCTGTTTCAAGCGGACTTATAAAACCCATAAAACCCGAACAACTTTTTATCAATATTATTTCATTGAATATTTTTCCTTTCGTCGGTGGAAATCTTATAAAAAGCTTTTTAGGAATTGAAAAAGAAGATTACAACAAATTGCTTGAACAAAGAAAAACTGAAGTCGCTACATTTATTATTAATTCAATAAAAAAATAACTGAATGAAAAATATTACCAACATAAATTGTCATTCCTGTAAAAACAGGAATCTTAAACCAACAATATTATGGATTCTTACCTTCGCTGGAACGACACGTAGAGTTACTACAGCAAAAAGAGCTTTTGTTTCAATGCTGTTTGTATTACTCTCAACGTTCGTTTTTTCACAAGAAAAATTAAGCTTGACCGATTGTTATAGCTTAGTAAACAAAAATTATCCAATTGCTAAACAATCTGATTTATTAGCAACAAAAAATGACTATGATTTGGCCGTTTTAAAAACTGCTAAATTACCTCAACTTGATTTTACAACACAAGCAACTTATCAATCGGCTGTTACACAAATACCAATTAAATTGCCGAATTTAACAGTTGAACCACCTAATAAAGATCAATATAAAGCTACGGTTTCTTTTAATCAATTATTATTTGATGGCGGTATAATTAATGCGCGCGAAAAAGTAATTAATGCAGATTTAAAAACATCGCAACAACAAGTTGCGGTCAATTTATATCGGTTAAAACAACAAATTAATCAACTGTATTTTTCAATTTTATTAAAACAAAAAAATAAAGCACTACTTATGGCGAAGCAGGAAATGTTGGCTTCAAAATTAAAAGAAGTAAACGCTGGTGTAAAATATGGTATGTTGTTGCCTTCTTCCTCCGATATTATACAAGCTGAATTGCTTAAAATAAATCAACGATTTACCGAATTGAACGCGAACAGAAACAGTTTAATTGAAACACTTTCTTCACTAATTGGTAAATCCATTTCAAATGATGTTGTATTAGAATCTCCATTAGAAATTACAACTAATTCAAACCAAATTTCGAGACCGGAACTACAACTTTTTCAACTTCAAAAAAATAAATTAACCGCATCAGAAAACGTACTTAAAAAGCAAAACAATCCAAAGTTAATAGCTTTTGCAACAGGAGGTTATGGAAATCCAGGATTAAATATGCTCGATAATTCATTTGAACCATTTTATTTGGTCGGTGTAAAACTAAACTGGTCTATTTTTGATTGGAATGCTTCAAAAAAACAACAAAAATCATTAAAAATAAATCAAGATATTGTTGACAATGAACAAGAAATTTTTGAACTATCTACCAAAATTAAGTTAGATGCTCAACAACAAGAAATTAATAAACTTAACAAATTGTTACAATCAGATGAAAATATTATCAACCTGCATCAATCTATTTTAAAAACTACTGAATCTCAATTAAAAAATGGTGTAATTACCACATCAGAATATATTACACAACTTACTAATTTATTTGAATCAAAAAACAAGTTGGCAACACATAAAATTAAATTACTATTAGCAAAAGCAAATTATAACACCATAAAAGGGAATTAATATGAAATGAGCATACTAAAAATTTTCAACAGTAGAGAAAATGATTTCTATGCAAATTCCATCTGACCAATAAAAAAACAATAAAATATATACAGATGAAAATTACTAACATACTTATAGCAACCACAATTTTTGCAAGCAGTTTAATTTCTTGCAACAATAATTCAAAAGCAGACGGCTACGGAAATTTTGAAGCAGTAGAAACTACCATTTCTGCCGAAGGAAACGGTAAGTTAATTCAATTTAATTTAAATGAAGGAGATTTATTAAATAAAGGAGATTTAGTTGGTGTAATTGATACGGTACAATTAGCGCTAAAAAAACAACAAATAGAAGCTTCTAAAAAAGTAATTATTGCACAATCTAAAAGTATTTTATCACAGTTACAAGTTCTAAAAGCACAATTAAATACAGCAAAACAATCACAAAAACGTATTGAAAATATGATTGCTGATAGTGCTGCAACACAACAACAATTAGATGATGTAAACGGAAAAGTAGCTGTAATCAACCAACAAATGAATAGTATTTTGGCGCAAAATGAACCAACGTTAAGTCAGCTAAAAAATTCAGATGCGCAATTAAAAAGTATAGATGATCAACTTGAAAAAAGCAACATTATAAATCCAATTAATGGAACGGTTTTGGTAAAATATGTGGAACCTAATGAAGTGGTTTTCTTTGGAAAACCTTTGTATAAAATTGCAGATTTAAGTATGCTTCAATTAAGAGTTTATATTAGTGAAACACAACTTTCAAAAATAAAAATAGGTCAAAAAGTAACAATTTCTGTTGATAACGGAAATAACACAAAAAATTTCGATGGTACTATTTCTTGGATTGCTTCTGAAGCAGAATTTACACCAAAAATTATTCAAACAAAAGAAGAACGTGTAAACCTGGTTTATGCCGTAAAAGTAGATGTAAAAAACGATGGAAGTTTAAAAATTGGGATGCCGGCAGAAATGTGGTTGAAAAAATAATTTCAATTTAAATAACAGAATTAAATGGGAATTCAAATAAACAACATTTCGAAATCATATAAAACGAAACAAGCTGTCAAAAACATTTCTTTTGAAGTTAAAAAAGGAGAGTTATTTGGTCTTATTGGTCCAGATGGCGCTGGAAAAACAACCATTTTCAGAATTCTTACTACTTTGTTGTTGGCTGATGAAGGTACTGCAACTGTTGCCGGATTAGATGTAGTAAAAGACTTCAAAAGCATACGAACCAAAGTTGGTTATATGCCTGGTAAATTTTCGTTGTATCAAGACCTAACCGTTGAAGAAAATTTAAACTTTTTTGCCACTATTTTTGGAACAACTCTAGAAGAAAATTACCATTTAATAAAAGACATTTACGTACAAATTGAACCTTTTAAAAAACGACGTGCTGGAAAATTATCCGGCGGAATGAAACAAAAACTAGCTTTGAGTTGTGCCCTAATTCACAAGCCAACTGTGTTATTTTTAGACGAGCCTACAACTGGAGTTGATCCCGTTTCACGTAAAGAATTTTGGGAAATGCTTAAACGCCTACAACAAAGTGGCATTACCATTTTAGTTTCAACACCTTATATGGACGAAGCCGCACTTTGCGACCGAATCGCTTTAATTCAAGATGGTAAACTATTAGAAATAGATACACCCAATAAAATTGTAAAACATTTTCCTAAAAAATTATTCAATGTTGGCGCTTCTAATATGCACAAATTAATTGAAAATCTAAAGGAATATGAATACTCATACAGTGTATATCCGTTTGGGGAATTTGTACATTATACAGATAAAAGAACCAATTTTAATAAAGCGGAAATTATCGCTTTTTTAGAGCAAAAAGGACTTACAGAATTAACTTTTGAACAAATTTCCGCAACCATTGAAGATACGTTCATGGAACTGGCTAAACATTAATTTTAATAAAATTAAGTATCAATAAAATGACAAATCAAAATGTAATACATGTTGAAAACTTAACCAAGCAGTTTGGTGATTTTACTGCGGTAAATAATATTTCTTTTGAAGTAAAAAAAGGGGAGGTTTTCGGATTTTTAGGTGCTAATGGTGCTGGGAAAACTACTGCTATGAAAATGCTAATTGGAATTTTAAAACCAACTTCAGGTAGCGCAACCGTTGCCGGTTTTGATGTGAGCAACCAAACAGAATCTATTAAAAAAAATATTGGGTATATGAGTCAGAAATTCGCCCTGTATGACGATTTAACAGTAAAAGAAAACATTACTTTTTTTGGGGGAATTTACGGCTTAACAAAACTGCAGATTAAAGAAAAAACAACACAATTAATTGAAGAATTAAATTTGCAAAATGTTAGCAAACAATTAGTAGGTTCATTACCATTAGGTTGGAAACAAAAAATTGCCTTTTCAGTTGCTTTACTGCACGAACCAAAAATTGTTTTTTTAGATGAACCAACCGGAGGAGTCGATCCAATTACAAGACGTCAGTTTTGGGAAATGATATACAAAACAGCAGATAGCGGAACTACCATATTTGTTACAACACATTATATGGATGAAGCCGAATATTGCGACCGTGTTTCTATAATGGCAAATGGGAAGATTGAAGCACTTGACACACCAAAAAAGCTAAAGTTGCAATTTAAAACTGAAACTATGAATGATGTATTTTTAAAATTAGCCAGAAAGCCCATCCCTAACCCTTCCCAAAGGGAAGGGATAATTAACAATTGAAAATTAAAAATGAATAATTAAATGTCCTTGCGAAATTTTTAGTAAAAAATTGTGGCAATCTCTTCTTTAGAAAAAGATAACCACATCGCTATCGCTCCTCGTTATGACAACAGATAAATATTTCAATCAAAAAAATGAAAAAATTTATAGGATTTGTAAAAAAGGAATTTTACCATATTTTTAGAGATAAACGATCATTGTTTATTTTGTTTGGAATGCCCATTGCACAAATTATGTTATTTGGTTTTGCGATAACTAATGAAATTAACAACGTTGATATTGCTATTTTAGATAATTCAAAAGATATAAATACACAAGAAATTATTAATGAAATAAGTGCCTCAAAATATTTTAGCATTCAACAAATGCTACCTAATGATGCAGCAATTGAATCATCATTTAAAAAAGGGAAAGTAAAAGCTGTGTTGATTTTTGAAAATAATTTTTCGAAAAAACTAACTACAAAAAACAAAGCAACAGTCCAAATTATTACCGATGCTACTGACCCAAATACAGCTAATACAATTTTTAATTATACCACTGCAATCCTTCAAAAATATGTGCAAAAAATAAACAATCATACGCAAATGCCATACCAGATAAACACTATTTCACATATGGTTTACAATCCAGAACTAAAAAGTGTATATATGTTTGTGCCTGGAGTTATGACCATTATATTAATGTTGGTTTCGGCAATAATGACCTCTATTTCTATTACCCGTGAAAAAGAATTGGGTACTATGGAAGTGTTACTTGTTTCGCCTTTAAAACCTTATTTAGTCATAATTGGTAAAGTAGTGCCTTATATTTTCTTGTCAATTATCAATGCAACAGTTATTATTTTATTGAGCATTTTTGTTTTTAAAATGCCAATTCAGGGTAGTTTATTTTTATTAGGTGCAGAAAGTATTTTGTTTATTATTACCGCATTATCATTAGGAATTTTAATTTCTACCGTTGCAGCCACACAACAAACTGCCATGATGATGTCATTAGCAGGATTAATGTTGCCAATTATAATTTTATCCGGTTTTATTTTCCCTATTTCCAGTATGCCTTTGCCTCTGCAAATATTAAGCAATATTATTCCGGCCAAATGGTTTTTAATTATTTTAAAAGAACTGATGTTAAAAGGAGTCGGATTTACTTTTATTTGGAAGGAAACCTTGATTTTAATTGGTATGACTTTATTTTTTATTATGCTAAGTATTAAAAAGTATAAAATTAGATTGGAATAAATAATAAGGCTAAAAGTGAAAAGTTTAAAATCTAAAGTTAAGAACATTAAAAAATCTTGCTACCAGACACCAAATACTTGATACAATAAAAATGAAAACAATTTTATATATCGTTCAAAAAGAATTTAAGCAGATATTCAGAAATAAAGGAATGTTACCTATAATTTTTGTAATGCCTTTAATTCAACTTATAATTCTCTCAAACGCCGCAACTTTTGAAGTAAAAAATATTAAATTTTCATTTATTGATTTTGACCAAAGTACATATTCCCGTGAGTTAGTGAGTAAATTTGAAAGCTCCAAATACTTTAACGTCGTTGATGATTTCTCTTCTGAAAAAGAAGCAAAAACGGCTATGGAAAAAGGAACAGTTGATGTAGTGTTAGAAATTCCAATAAATTTTGAACGCAATTTATTAAAAGAAAAAAAAGCAGATTTATCACTCACAATTGACGCCATTGATGGAGCCGCAGCAGGTGTAGAAAATGTATATGTGAATCAAATCATACAAAGTTTTAACAAAAAAATTCGCCTTAATTTACATTCGCCAACAAATGGAACTTACAATCCAAAAACCATAGAAAGCATCCCTTCATTTTGGTACAATCAAACACTGAATTACAAAACCTATATGGTTCCCGGAATTTTAGTATTGTTAGTTACAATGATTACCCTTTTTTTATCAGGAATGAACATAGTGCGCGAAAAAGAAATTGGTACGTTAGAACAAATTAATGTCACTCCACTAAAAAAACATCAATTTATTATTGGTAAATTATTTCCATTTTGGATTATTGGTTTAGTGTTGTTAACCATCGGTTTAGTAATAGCAAAAGTATTGTTTAACGTGCCTATTATTGGAAGTTTGGTTTTAATGTATTTTTATACTTCAATATATATTTTGGTAATTTTAGGAATTGGATTATTTATTTCAAACTTTACTGAAACTCAACAACAAGCTATGTTTATTGCTTGGTTTTTTATGGTTATTTTCATTTTAATGAGTGGTTTGTTTACTCCTATTGAAAGTATGCCGGTTTGGGCACAATATATAACCGAATTTAACCCCATAAAATATTTTGTGCAGGTAATGCGTATGGTTATGTTAAAAGGTGCCGGATTTTCAGATATTATTCCACAACTTTCAAAAACATTGTTGTATGCTTTTTTAATGAACGGGCTTGCAGTAATTACCTATAAAAAAGTGAACTAATCAATTAACCTAATTTTAGCATTTTAAATAAATCCTGTTAGCTTATTTTAGCTGATAGTTTTGTATTTTCGCAACTCAATTTGAAATCAATTAAATGATCGATATAAAAAAAATACGAGATGATTTCCCAATTTTAAATCAACAAATAAACGGAAAACCTTTAGTTTATTTAGATAATGCAGCTACCAGTCAAAAACCACAAGTTGTAATTGACAGTCTTGTAAATTATTATTCAACCATCAACGCAAATATTCATAGAGGCGTTCATACTTTAAGTCAAAAGGCAACCAACGCATATGAAGAAGCTCGTTTAAAAATACAACATCATTTTAATGCTGAAAAAAGCTGTGAAATCATTTTTACTTCAGGAACCACACATAGTATAAATATTGTTGCAACAGGTTTTACAAGTTTATTAAAGAAAGGAGATGAAATTATTGTTTCAGCAATGGAACATCATTCAAACATCGTGCCTTGGCAAATGCTATGTGAACGAACCGGCGCAGTTCTAAAAGTAATTCCAATGAATCAAGAAGGCGAATTATTAATGGATGCCTATGAAAAATTACTCTCTGAAAAAACCAAACTCGTTTTTGTAAATCATGTTTCAAATGCTTTGGGAACTATCAATCCAATTGAAGAAATTATTGAAAAAGCCCATAACGCTGGGGCAGCAGTTTTAATTGATGGTGCTCAAAGTGCAGCTCATATGAAAATTGATGTGCAAGCTTTAAACGTTGATTTTTATGTTGCCTCTGCTCATAAACTTTGTGGACCAACAGGAGTAGGTATTTTATACGGAAAAGAAGATTGGCTCAATAAAATACCACCATATCAAGGCGGTGGAGAAATGATTAAAGAAGTTACTTTTGAGAAAACTACTTATGCCGATTTACCTTATAAATTTGAAGCCGGAACCCCAAATATTGCAGATGTTATTGCTTTTGGAACTGCAATAGATTACTTGAATGAAATTGGCTTTGATACTATTGCTTCTTATGAAAACAAATTGTTAGCCTATGCTACAAAAAAATTGTTACAAATTGAAGGTCTAAAAATTTACGGAACAGCAAAACATAAAACCTCAGTCATTTCATTTAATATTGGTAATATACATCCGTATGATATTGGAACTATTATTGATAAATTAGGAATTGAAGTTAGAACTGGTCACCATTGTGCACAGCCAATTATGGATTTCTATAAAATTCCTGGAACCGTTAGAGTCTCTTTTTCTTTTTACAATACTTTTGATGAAATTGACGCTTTATATAATGCTCTAATTAAAGCAAAAACTATGCTTTGTTAATTATTTAACAAACTGCATTATTTTATTATAAACGATTTATTTGTTAGTAATAATTTAATTTATTAATATTTATTATTATCTTTTAGTAGTTTTTTAACTTTTTTTTAATATATTCGTCTGTCTTACAAATAAGACTCGTCCCATTTATTAATAAAAAACAATCAAATTACAATGAAGAAATTAATCCTCTCTTTTGCAATTTTAGCATTAGCTGTAGTTGCGTGTCAGTCAAATTCTGACGAAGTAATCCCAAATCAACAAACTGCTCAAATTGACATGAGCGACTTTTATGTGTACACTAATGATGTTTCTGCTAAAGCAACCAAAGATGCCCACGGAGACAAATGTGGTAGTATGAAAGTACTTAACAGACAATTAAAAGAAAATCCAGGTTTAGAAAACCGTATGTTTGCCATTGAAAAACACACTAGAACATACATTTCTTTTAAAGGAAAACCGACTAACCCGGGTGGTGGCGGTGGAGGAACACCTCCTCCAACTCCGTATGTAGGAACTATAAACATTCCTGTATATGTCCATGTTATTTATGCTAATAGTACCCAAAATGTGAGTGATTCAAGAATCAATTCACAAATAACTGTTTTAAATAACGATTTTAACGACACTAATTATAATGATGTTCCTGCTGAGTTTCAAAGTGTAGGAGCTAATATTGACATTAACTTTACCCTTGGTGGTGTAGCTAGACATGCAGATTCAAAACTTTCTTGGGGAACCAATGATCAAGTAAAAGCTTCATATCCACCAGTAGCAGGATATTTAAACTTTTGGGTTTGTAATATAGGTGGAGGAATTTTAGGATATGCTCAATTTCCTGGCGGTAATGCTGCAACAGATGGAGTAGTTATTGGCTCTGATTACTTCGGAGTAACATCTGGGGCTTATGGTTTAGGCAGAACTGCAACTCATGAAGTTGGCCACTGGTTAAACTTACGCCATATTTGGGGTGATGGTAGATGTAAACAAGATGATTTTGTTGCTGATACTCCAAGTTCAGACAGAGCTAATTATGGTTGCCCTGCTTATCCAACTATTCATTGCAAATCAAACGATATGACTATGAATTATATGGATTATACAGATGACGCTTGTATGAATATGTTTACTTTAGGTCAAAATGATAGAATAAGAGCCATTTTTGCTTCAGGTGGTGCAAGAGAAAGTTTTGTACTTCCATAATTAAGTAGCTATTACTATAAAAAAAGGCTGCCTGAAAGTGTCATTCTGAATGAAAATGAAGAATCTCAAAATAATCAAATTGATGATAATTAGATAAATAAGATTTTTCGACTGCGCTCAAAATGACTGTTGAAAGATTTTTCAGGCAGCCTTTTTTTATATATTTATATAAACTAATTCAATGAAAACTTATACTATACTACTCATTTTATTGACAATTTCTTTTCAATCCTGTAAAAGTCAAATACAAAATGATTCTCTATTAATACATTATAAAGCTCAAACTAGAGGTTTTTTATATGATATTCAGGTAAAAAATGATACGTTATCTATAATCAGTTCTTCTAAAACAGTTAAAATTAAGTTGAACAAAAAACAAATAAGTAAACTAAAAGATATTTTAGCTACTATTGATTTTTCAAACATTAAGAACAATACAAATACGGAAGATTTAGCTGTGGATAAAGCAATTGCTGCAAATTTTTCAATAACAACTAAACAAAAAACATATACTTACCAATTTATTCACAAACAATTACCTAATAAAATACAAAAATTATTAGATTATTTAGATCAATTAGAATAACAAGTTTTGTGGTTTCACATAACCTTTATCTACCAATAAATTCTCTTTTTTAGAAGCATTTACTGCTAAAACATCACATCGTTCATTTTGAAGATGGTTGTTGTGTCCTTTCACCCATACAAATTTCGTGTTATTAGGATTATATATTTTCAAAAATCGCTTCCATAAATCTGGATTTTTAACACCTTTAAATTGTTTTTTTTGCCATCCAAAAAGCCATTTTTTTTTGATTGCATTTACTACATATTTAGAATCTGAAAAAACAGTAATTTCCACTTCTTTAGTTTTAATTTTTTTAAGGGCTTCAATTACAGCTAATAACTCCATTCTGTTATTTGTAGTCTTTTTATATCCTTCAGAAAATTCTTTTTTATAGGTCTTTCCAACCCATTCCATAACTATTCCATAGCCTCCTGGTCCAGGATTTCCACTACAAGCTCCATCTGTATAAATATGTACTTTTGATAAACTATTCATGCTCTAAAATAACTTTTTCAATAACTTTAGGGAAATTCTTTTGTTCTAAAATATGAATTTTTTCAGCAACATTTTCAGCAGTATCACTCTTTAATACTTCAATTTTTTGTTTAAATATAATGTTCCCCTCGTCGTAATTATTATTTACATAATGAATAGTAATCCCAGATTCTTTTTCCTTGTGCTTAACAACAGCTTCATGCACATGCATGCCATACATTCCTTTACCTCCATATTTTGGTAACAAAGCTGGATGAATATTAATTATTTTATTTGGATATTCATTAATAATCAACTCAGGAACTTTCCATAAAAATCCAGCTAAAACAATAAAATCAGCATTTTGCTTTAAAATTTTTAAAATAGAATTAGTACTATAAAAATCTTTTCTAGAAAAAACACTTGACGAAATATTAAGTTTTTTTGCTCTATCTAACACTTTTGCCTTAGCATTATTTGTCAATACCTTTGTTACTTTAATATTTAAGTGATTTTTAAAATATTTTATAATATTTTCTGCATTGGTTCCAGAACCCGATGCCAAAATAACTATGCGTTTCATAAGTGCTAATTTACGTCTATTAATACACAAATAAACTAAAATATTTTCAACTTTATCGTTCCAGTTTTTAAAACTTTGCTTATTTTTAGATAGCAAAAATTATCTTTTACTTAATAAAAGATTTTCATTTCAATAAAGTTTTATATTTTTGCCAAGTAATTAAATTTAAAATTAAAAAATTATGTCAGACATTGCATCAAGAGTAAAAGCCATTATCGTAGATAAGTTAGGCGTTGACGAAAATGAAGTAACAACAGAAGCAAGCTTCACTAACGACTTAGGAGCAGACTCACTTGATACCGTTGAATTAATCATGGAATTTGAAAAAGAATTTGATATTCAAATACCAGATGATCAAGCTGAAAATATTGGCACCGTTGGTCAAGCAATTAGCTATATAGAAGAAGCAAAAAAGTAATTTTTATATGGAATTAAAACGAGTTGTAGTTACTGGGCTTGGTGCATTAACACCAATTGGTAATACTGTAGATGAATATTGGAATGGCCTCCTTAACGGAGTTAGCGGGGCAGCTCCAATAACACATTTCGATGCTTCCAAGTTCAAAACTCGTTTTGCATGCGAACTTAAAAATTTTGATATCACTGAATTTATCCCCAGAAAAGACGCTAGAAAAATGGATAAATTCACACAATATGCTATGGTGACAACCGATGAAGCTATTGTAAATTCAAAATTAGATTTAGAGAAAATTAATAAAGATAGAGTTGGTGTTATTTGGGGTGCCGGAATTGGAGGCTTAGAAACCTTTCAAAACGAAGTCATAAATTATTGTGACGGAGATGGAACTCCTCGATTTAATCCTTTCTTTATTCCAAAAATGATTGCCGATATAGCTCCAGGGCAAATTTCTATTAAGTATGGTTTTAAAGGACCAAATTTCACCACAGTTTCAGCTTGTGCTTCTTCAGCAAATGCATTAATAGACGCTTATAATTACATTAGATTAGGAAAAGCAGACGTTATAATTTCAGGAGGATCAGAAGCTGCAATTACTATTGCAGGTATGGGTGGATTTAATTCCTTACAAGCTTTATCAACTAGAAATGATGACCCTAAAACTGCATCGCGACCATTTGATAAAGATAGAGATGGATTTGTTTTGGGGGAAGGTGCCGGAACCATTATTTTAGAAGAATATGAACACGCAAAAGCAAGAGGCGCCAAAATTTATGTCGAATTAATCGGCGGAGGCTTATCTGCAGATGCTTATCATATTACTGCTCCACATCCTGAAGGAGCTGGTGCTAAAAAAGTAATGCTAGATTGTTTAGATGATGCTGGACTAAAACCTGAAGATGTAGATGCTATTAATATGCATGGTACTTCTACTCCGCTTGGTGATATTGCAGAATCCAAAGCCATACTAGAGGTTTTTGGAGAACATGCCTATACTTTAAATATTAACTCTACAAAGTCAATGACTGGTCATTTATTAGGTGCTGCAGGTGCTATTGAATCTATTGCTTCAATTCTTGCAATTAAGCACGGAATTGTACCTCCAACTATCAATCACTTTACAGATGATGATCAAATTGACAGTAAATTAAATTTTACTTTTAATACACCTCAAAAAAGAGATGTTAAAGTTGCCATGAGCAACACTTTTGGTTTTGGAGGGCATAACGCTTGTGTGCTCTTTAAAAAATTAGATTAAAAAACACTGAATGAATTTCATTCGAAAAATTATTAAATCTCGCAATTTAAAGGACGAGGCTTTTTTACATGAATTAAGGGAATTATTAGGTTTTAAGCCCAATGATTTATATTATTATAAAAAGGCATTTATTCATCGTTCCAATAAAGAAATTGAAAAATCAACAGGGCTACCGCTAAATTATGAACGTTTAGAATTTTTGGGTGACGCCATGTTAAGTGCCGTTATTGCTTCTCATTTGTTTAAAATTGCCCCTTCAGGAGATGAAGGATATTTAACTCAAATGCGTTCCAAAATTGTTAGTAGAGAACATTTAAATGAATTAGGACAAAATTTAAACCTTTTACATTTTGTAAAAAGCAATATTTCAAAATCAAAATTTGGGGTTAATATTCATGGAAATGTTTTTGAGGCTTTAGTTGGTGCCATTTATTTAGATAAAGGATATCGTTTTTGCGAAAAATTTATATATGAAAAAGTAATTGACTCCTATGAAAGTGTAAAAGAGTTAGAACGTTTAATAACAAGTTACAAAAGCTTAATTATTGAATGGTGTCAAAAACAAAAAATAGAATTTTATTTTGACGTTTATGAAGATACCGGCAATGACCCTGTAAAACATTTTAGCGTAAAACTGCATTTTGATAATAAAGTAGTTGCTAAGGGTAGAGCAACTTCCAAGAAAAAAGCTGAAGAAATTGCTTCAAAAAGGGCTTATTTTGCCTATCAAAAAGAAATTTCCAATACTTTATAATTTTTTTCGAATACGATTTCGTAATATTATTAGTTTGTAATACCAAACAGTAGTAGTTTTGCAAAATATATAACTCTTATTTATATGGAACAAGTTTTATTTGATTTAGAAGATGATTTTTCCTTAATTGGAATTCATTCTGCCGAAGAAGATTATAGACTTGCCTATTTATTAAACAAACATTTAAACACCAAATTATCAAGATTTAAACATACTTTAGATTTTAAAGATTCCCAATCAGAATATCCACTTTTTGAATATATTGATTGTAAAAGTTTAAATAATTATTATTTAATAAATAATAAATGTTACATAAAAGCAATTAGTAATACTAAAGGATTGTTTGACGGAAATTATAGCAAAATTTCCTATTTAATTCCTGAAAAAAAAGAAATTGATTATTTTTATAAAATTGATGGTTGTAACAATTCTCTTTTTTTAAAAACCCTAGTAACTGACTTAAAAAAAATTAATCAAATAATTACTTGTTATTTAATTAATCCAACTACCTTAAAATCAAAAAAACACCTAATATTTTAATTATGGCTGAAAACACGAAAAGAACCAAAATAGTAGCGACCTTAGGGCCTGCCTGTAGTAATATAGAAATAATTGAAAACATGATGGATTCTGGTGTTAATGTTTTTAGAGTTAATTTTTCTCATGCAGATTACGATGATGTAGCTGAAAAAATAAAAATTATTAGAGAAATTAATAAGAAAAAAGATTATCATGTTGCTGTATTAGCTGATTTACAAGGGCCTAAATTACGAGTGGGTGTTATGGGTGAAAAAGTGAAATTACATGTAGGCGATAATTTTACTTTTACTACTGAAAAATGTGAGGGGAACAATAAAAAAGCTTTTATGACTTATCAAAATTTTCCAAAAGATGTGGAAGTTGGTGAACACATATTAGTAGATGATGGTAAATTATTATTTGAAGTAACGGAAACCGATGGAAAAACCAATGTTACTACCAAAGTTTTGCGTGGCGGAAAATTAAAATCTAAAAAAGGGGTAAACTTACCAAACACAAAAATATCGTTACCCGCACTTACTGAAAAAGATGTAGAAGATGCCTTATTTGCTATAAAAATGAATGTAGATTGGATGGCACTTTCTTTTGTTAGAACTCCTGAAGATTTAATTCAGATAAATACTTTAATTAAAGAGAACTCTTCCTTTAAAATACCTGTTATTGCGAAAATTGAAAAACCTGAAGCAGTAGCTAATATTGATAAATTAACTTCGCTTTGTGATGGTTTAATGGTAGCTCGTGGTGATTTAGGTGTGGAAGTGCCTATGGAAAAAGTTCCCTTAATTCAAAAAAGACTGGTATTAAAAGCTAAAAAAGCACATATTCCGGTAATTATAGCAACCCAAATGATGGAAACTATGATTAACAGCGAAGTACCAACAAGAGCCGAAGTAAATGATGTTGCAAACTCCATAATGGATGGTGCTGATGCAGTTATGTTGTCTGGTGAAACTTCTGTAGGAGAATTTCCAGTTGCCGTTATTAAACAAATGCGAAGAATTATTGAAAGTGTTGAAAATTCTCCTTTAATTTCCATCCCTGATGTATATGCACGATGTGTAAATGATCGTTTTATTTCAAAAACATTATGTCATCAAGCAGCACTAACCGCTAATGTAATTAATGCTGAAGTTATAACTACGCTTACAGATTCAGGCTTTACAGCTTTCCACATTTCGTCTTGGAGACCAAAATCAAATATTTTGGTTTTTTCATCCAATGAAAGAGTTTTAACTATGTTAAATTTACTTTGGGGTGTTAAAGGAATATATTATGATAAGTTTGTTAGCACCGATCAAACCATTGAAGATATTAATTATTTAGCTCACAAACACGGTTATTTGCAAAAAGGGGATTATGCCGTTAACATAACTTCTATGCCTGTTAAAAAACGAGGGATGGCAAACACTATGCGGATTTCTGAATATTAGTTTTTATTACTTTTTAGCATAGCATATAACGCAAATGATGCTAACCAATGCGCTCCTGCATATTCTCCAGTATCCATTTTTGAGTAGCTGTAGTTAAAATGTTGATTCCCTAACTGAATTAATTTGTGATTTTCAAGAGCATTTCCAATTTCATATAAACACCAAGCTCTGCTAAAATTTAAGCCATCTAAATGCGCTAATTTACCATCCGATCTATCCGTAACTTCTGCTATTTTTAAATATTTTGAAGGTTCTTTTCTAAAATTAGGCAGAAAAGCATCTAACCAAATTATAAATTCATGTTTCGGTAAAACTTTTAACATTAAAGAAACTTCTTGTAAACAAGGTGATAAAAAATCAAATCCTCCAGGTTCCCAAGATATTGGTCCATTTTTATCATTTAAGTAATACGCTTTCGCTTTTTTAATAATAACCTCTTTTAATTTAGGCGAATATTTATTCGCATAATCTAACGCAAAAGACATCCCAAAAGCAGTATTTGAATGCTCACCAACCCTTATCGGATAGTTTAATTTATTTAAAAATTCAATGTATTTAGTTTCAATTAAGGCTACCAACGGTTTTAAATTGGCATACATTTCCATAGATTCATTAGTATTCCAATCTTGCAAAGTTTCCGCAACTTTTAACAACCATGCCCAACCATAAGTACGTTCAAAATTTTTATTATAATTATCATCAAAAAACAATACTTCTTTTAATATGTTTTCTTTAGTTATATTATTTCTGATTTTAAATAAAATAGAATCTTTTTGAGGAAAATTTGGGAGTTCTTTACAAATATTTAACAAAGCCCAATGTCCATGAACCGAGGAATGCCAATCAAAACAACCATAAAAAGCAGGGTGTAATTCTGAAGGTTCTTTTAAATAAGAAGCATCTCCTAAAACTTGTCCCAATTTATTTGGGTATTCTTTATTTATACAATTATAAGCAAAATGATATAAATAGTTTGCTGATTTTAAATTTAATTTGGGGGTTATACTACTTACTTCTTTTAACTTTTTATTATTTTGATTACAAGAAATTAAAAACAAAATAGCTGCAAATATTAAAATTCCTTTTTTCATATATTAAAATTGCATATTTGTTTTAATAACAGTAGCATCGTTTAATACAAATGGCATTGGCATCATTTCTTTGGTTCTAGGTGATATGTTAAATGCTGAATTTGTAAATAAATCGTATTTTACTTCCAAAACATCTAAATCAAATTTTAGATTTTTATCCCCAACCATTTCTAATATAATTTTCTCATCTTTTGAAGTTCGGTAATAACTTAATATAGTACCTTTTTGTATGTCTAAAACAAATTCTGAATTTGATTTAATTTTTAAAGGTATGCTGTTTATTATAAACGACTTCAATTTTAAAGGAATTTTAGTGAGTAATTCCACCTTATTTGCATTTCTATTAGAAATAATTTCGATAATAACTTTTCTGTTATTATTAATTAAAGTGTCTTTTAAAATAGAAATGGTAGGTTTTGCTAAGTTTTCTATTTTGGCTTTTGAATATAATTTAATGTTAGTATGATATTTACTTGCCAATGTATTGTCATCATAACTTCCCTTTATAGGGGTTTTACCCAAAAATTGTTTGGTAAAATCATCCGTTTTGTAATTATAGCTAGCCCAAAATGCTTCATTTTTAGAAGCGTCTAAAATATAAAATATACTATTTGGTTTTTTACGATTTTCCGTATAATTAGAAGTAGAATATGCAGCTATAAAACTTAAAATACCTACTGCTAAAAATAATTTTTTGATTTGCTTTTGTTTTTTATATTGCTGAAAAACAGGAACTAACACCCCAAATAACAATACAGTTAATAATGTACTTATCACTAACATTTTTAAGCCTAATCCAACAGGAAACATTTTCACTAAAGGAGCAAAAATTAAAATAACTGGTAAACTTATAATAGTAAAAAATACCGTAGTGGTTGTTTTTGAATTTAAAAAAATAAGCACTCCTAATATCACTAATAAAATTATTACAGGAATGATAAAAAACCCTACCCCTTTTAAATAAAAAGCAATTCCAGTATTAATAGTTAACCAAACAAATATTGGTGCTATTAATAAATCTTGTTGGCTTAATTTTTTAAAATATCGACTGTATATTAGAAAACAAATAGCTATAGTTATCGCTACAAAAGCAGCAATATAATAATAACCATTATAGGTAAATCCTTGTAATATATCTTGATATTGAGGATGGATTTTAAGCACCAATTTCCACCCGAAATAAGAGAATAATCCCGATAAAATTAAACTCATAATTAAAGGTATAAATCCAGTTAAAATTCCTTTAATTGTATTTTTTTTAGTAAAAACGCCAACAAATAATAAACCTATAAATAAAATTACACACCATAAAAGCATTGGTAAAACCCATGAAAACGGGTAATAAACCATGCCTAAATAAGGAAAGTTAAAAAATACATCATCTTGTTTTGAATTCAATTTTTCTAAGTTAGCATTTGCAAAATAGTTTAGTGTTGCCACTAAATAACTCGCCTGATGTTTTAGTGATTTTCTATCTAATCGTTCAAAAGAGTCTTGAGCAGTATGATAATCAAAATGATCTCCAATAAATGCAAAATTGAATCCGTTAATATTTCCTTCTTCTCTAAAAATAGTTAAATCGGTATCGTTAGGTAGCATTTTGTAAATACTGTACATTAATGAGTTTCCTACTGGAAATGGTGTATTTGCTTTTTGAAAATTTTGAATTAAATTATGATTTCCTCCATTAGTTTCTAAAAGCATATAACTTGGACCTCCACTACCACGAGCCTCAAAATTTAAAACTAAGCCAATATTTTTTGCCCAAGGATGATTATTTACAAAAGCACTTGCACCTAACAATCCTAATTCTTCTGCATCTGAAAAACAAATAATAATGTCATTTTTTGGTTTTTTGTCAGAAGCTAAAAAAGCTCTTATTCCTTCTAAAATGGTTACCACACCACTTCCATCATCACTTGCACCTAATGCAGAATGTGGATTGGAATCGTAATGCGATAAAAGCAACAATGCTTTTCCTTGCTGTGTTCCATTTATTTTGGCTATAATATTCTCAGTTTTTGCTGCTGCTTTCCACTTACTATTAACCGCAAATTGTTTTTGAATTTCAACCTGTAAGCCTAACGTTTCTAACTGAGATTTTAAATAATTTATAACATCTTGGTGATCTTTTGTGCCTACAAAATGAGGCTTTTTCGAAATTTCTTTTAGTTGATTTAAAGCATTATTGGCAGAAAATACAGTTTCACTACTTTTTACTTTTATGCTTGCTGAAGGGGTTAAAGACACAAAACTATAATAGCCAATAAAAACTAATAGTAAAAATGAAATTAAGGTTTGATAGTTAGTTTTCATGAAAATTCATTTTATTAACAGTAATAATTATTCGTTTTTAATCAATAAAAAGTAATCGTTTTCTAGCGGAAGATAACCTTGGTCATAAACATAATAATAGGTATTACCAGTTTTAGTAGTATAAATTGAAGTATAATAGTTGAAATCAAAATTACCATCTAATAACTTTCGTCTAACAACTTTTGTTTTACCTGTTTTGTTTAATTCGGTTAACAATCTGTGATTTTTTCGTAATCGATTATTAATGTTTCTAATAAGGTTTTTACTTTCTTTGTTTATTTTGTTGTTGTAGGTATTTCTACAATAATCAGAGCAAAATTTTTTGTCAATGCGGCCTTGAAACGGCTCTCCGCACTCTAAGCAATTTTTTTTCATAGGTTAATTTAATTATCAATTTTTACATGCCCCCAATTTTCACCAGATTTAATTCGGTATAATTGCATTTCAGAAATACCAAATTGTTTAGCAATTATACGCATTCTTGTTCTTCTATTTGGGTCAAATATTTTCTTTTTAATTAATCGAACTCTTCCTTCGCTTAATTTTGAGTAAGTAACTTTACCTCTTCTATCTATTTTTTTTGGATTTTTTTTATGATGCAAAAACATCTCCGATTTATTAACCCATTTTAAGTTAGAAGCCATATTATTTTCTTTATCAAAATCTAAATGAATAACATATTTTTGATCGTCTCTTTTTTCACAAAATAAAATAGCAACTAACCGATGTATATAAGCTGAAGATCCTTTATTCTTTTTCTTGTTTTTTTTTCTAATTCCAAAAGATAAATATTCACTAACCAAAGATGTTGGAGAAAGCCTCCAATCCTCTTCATATTTTTTTTTCTTTTTAATTCTGCCATAATTTGAAGCCATATATTCATCATCATCGCTCCAATCTTTACCTTTATAATATTTCCAAATTTCGTTATTAAAGTCAATTATCATAATCTTTCATTTTAGTAAGTAGCATATAAATATACAAAAAAATATTCGTGTACAAACGATTACAATCGTTTACATTCGAAAGTAATTAAATACTAACCGAATAAATAATTTGAACTAACTCATATTTGCACTGTTGAATTGAACAAATGAGATTTAACTTAATTTAAAACCTTATCTTATGAATACGTTAAGAAACAAAGTACAATTAATTGGAAACCTAGGAAACAATCCTGAAATTATTACCCTTGAAAACGGAAAAAAATTAGCTAAATTTTCAATTGCCACCAATGAATCTTACAAAAACGCACAAGGTGAAAAAGTAATAGACACACAATGGCACAACATTGTAGCTTGGAACAAAACTGCCGAAATTGTAGAACAATATTTAGAAAAAGGAAAAGAAATAGCCATTGAAGGCAAACTAACCACAAGAAGTTACGACGATAAAGAAGGTAATAAACGCTACATTACTGAAGTGGTTGTTAACGAATTATTAATGCTTGGTAGTAAATAGTTTAGGAATTTTGTTGTGAAAAAGTCAGGCAAGCTCCTAATTGAGCTTGCCTGACTTTTTAAGATTTAACTAGTTTAAAAAAATATCTTGAAAGATTTCATTATTGGTTCAAAGCACTAAACTAAATATCTATCACAATCTTAATTGAATCCATAAAGGTCTGTGATCTGACATATAGTATCTGAGATAAGCTCTAAAATTTTTAGAGTTTTCTTTTTGCCATAATTTTGGAAAAATAGCAGAATCAAAATCAAAAACTCCATCTTTTATAATTTTAGATTTTAACGACGGTAAAAAAGCAATTTGATCGAATTGTTTATCATTAGAGATGTTAGAATAGACTTTTGTAGAGTGCACAGGAAGCTTTAAACCCCTAGACATAAGAGCTTCATAAACAACATCTCCAGATTCTATTTTTGGAATATTAAAATCTCCAAGTGTAATGATATTTTTCGAAAAGGAATATTTGTTTATTCTACTTAAATCTGCATACCTTGAAATAGCATATGCTTCCAAAGCTCTTCTTTCCAAATCGGTTTTGGTTTTGCCACCTGAAAAAGAATGAACGGTAATAAGGTTAAAAGTAAAATTATTCCATTGAAAAGAACATAAATAAGGGTTTCTATCAAACCCCATAAATTTTTGTGTAATGTTTTTAATTTTTATGTGCTTGTGGTCTTTTGGAGGAATGGCTATTTCACCAACTAACTCCAGAAGTTTAATTTTTCTGTTATCAAATATAAATGCTGATCTTTCATTATTGCCCCCTTTATCTGAAAATACTATATCATAGTGTGATGGAAGTTCAGATTCGATATCTCTAATCCCTTCTAAATTGTAATTTACTTCTTGTATAGCAACAATATCAAACCAGCTAAGTATTTCAGCAATTAATTTATAATGGTCTAAATGTCTTTTTTGTAAACCCAAATTAGCAATGTTCCAAGAAGCTATAAGTAATTTGTTATCAATTTTATCAGGAATATTTCTTTTAATTTTATGTTGAATTAAATGAGTTATCTCATCATTTACATTAAATGAGTTTATAAATTTTGGTTTTGGAAAAGAAGGCATAATTCAGATTTAATAATACTCTAATTTAAGAATTTTTTAAACTTTCAGTTTAAAGGCTTAAAATATAAACCTTATCACAAAAACAAAGTCCTCGCATTTTTTAGTTATACACTTTATGGGATAGTGTCAAGAAAAACGCTAATTAGTGTTTTTTTCACTTAAAATTCATAGCCAATTGAATTCGTTTTCTTGCAATGTCAACTTCTAAAACTTTTACTATTACTTGCTGATGTAAACTCACAATTTCATTAACATCACTCACAAACTTATTAGCTAAATTTGATACGTGCACTAAACCACTTTCTTTAATTCCGATATCTACAAAACATCCAAAATTGGTAATATTATTTACAATTCCTGGTAATAATTGTCCTTCATGTAAATCGTTTATAGTTCTAATATTTTGGTTAAACGTAAATACCTTTGCCATTTTACGAGGATCTAAACCCGGTTTTTCCAATTCTTTTACAATATCTCTTAATGTTGGCAGTCCAATTGAATTTGTACAATATTTTTGCAAATCAATTTTTTGAATAACAGCCTTATTTCCTATTAAATCTGATACTTTCAAATTTAAATCTTTTGCAATATTTTCAATTATAAAATAACTTTCAGGATGCACCGCTGAATCATCTAATGGATTTTTAGCATTTTTAATTCTTAAAAATCCAGCACTTTGTTCAAAAGCTTTAGCACCTAAACGTGGTACTTTTTTAATGTCGTTTCTAGAAATAAAAGCACCATTATCTTTTCTATAAGCAACAATGTTTTCGGCTAATTTTGGTCCAATTCCTGAGACATAGCTTAATAAAGAAACACTTGCAGTATTTATATTTACACCAACAACATTTACACAACTTTCTACAACCGTATCTAAAGAATTTTTAAGTTTCGTTTGGTCTACATCATGTTGATATTGTCCAACGCCAATAGATTTCGCATCAATTTTCACCAATTCTGCCAATGGATCTGCCAATCTTCTCCCAATAGATACTGCTCCTCTAACGGTAACATCGTAATTTGGAAATTCGTCTCTTGCAATTTTGGATGCTGAATAAATACTTGCACCAGCTTCACTTACCACAAATACTTGAACTTCTTTATTAAATCGCATTTTTCTAATCAACTGTTCTGTTTCTCGTGATGCTGTTCCATTTCCAATAGCAATTGCTTCAATTTTGTAAGCATCCACTAAGGAATTTATTTTTTTTATTGCTCCAATTTGGTCGTTTTTTGGCGCATGCGGATAAATAGTTTGATTATATGCTAAACCTCCTTGAGCATTTAAACAAACTACTTTACAACCGGTTCTAAACCCTGGATCTATTGCTAAAATATTTTTTTCGCCTAAAGGAGCACCCAATAATAACTGTTTTAAATTTTTGGCAAAAACTTCAATTGCTTTATCGTCGGCTTTTACTTTAGAACTATTTAAAATTTCATTGGATAATGCAGGAAATAACAATCGCTTATAAGCATCTTTAATGGCAAATTTTATTTCTTCAGTACAAGAATTATTTGAATTGATGATGCTATCTTCTATTTTAGCCACAGCTCTATCATCATCAATTTCAATTTTTATTCGAATAAAACCTTCTTTTTCCGCTCTTAAAATTGCTAAAAATCTGTGAGATGGACAACGATTTAAAGGTTCTGACCATTCAAAATAATCTTTATATTTCTGAGCTTTTTCACCTTCTATTTTTGCTTTTACAACTTTGGTATTTATTTTTGCAAACTTTTCTAATTGATAACGAATATTATTTCTAACATCGGTGCGTTCATTTACCCAATCTGCAATAATATATCTCGCACCTTCCAAAGCTTCTTCTTGCGTTTTAATTTCATCATTTAAATACTGCGAAGCTATAGATTTTATATCCGTTGCTCGCTGACTCATTATTATTTTTGCCAACGGTTCTAATCCGTTTTTACGAGCAGTTTCCGCTTTTGTTTTGCGCTTTTTCTTGTAAGGAAGATATATGTCTTCTAATATTGTTAAGTTATTTGTTGTTTTAATTTTTTGCGTTAACTCCGCAGTTAAAACTTGTTGTTCTTCTAACGCTTTTAAAATAGTCGTTTTACGTTTTTCTAAGTCTTCAAATTGGGCTTTATATTTAACAATATCTCCAATTTGAACTTCATCTAAATTTCCAGTTCGTTCTTTACGATAACGCGAAATAAATGGAATGGTACAATCTTCTTTTAATAATTGAATGGTATTTTCAATCCCTTTTTTAGGAAGATTTGTTTTTGATTGTATGAAATTTAGTAATTGCATTTTTGTGCTATAATTAAAAGAAATTAAAACGCTACCCAAAATTTAATTCAGGGAAGCGTAAAAAGATTATGAATCAAGTCCAGAATGACAAAACAAAAAATCGGTTAATACTAACTTATCTGTTCTCCGTCACTAACCGAATCATTTTCTGGTTCAATAAATGCTAGTTTACCATCTGATGTATCAGCCATTAAAATCATTCCTTGACTTTCAATTCCACGTAATTTTCTTGGTGCTAAATTAACCACAACAGTAACTTTTTGTCCAATAATATCTTCAGGATTGAAACTTTCTGCAATACCTGAAACGATGGTTCTTGTATCTATGCCGACATCAACTTTAAGTTGTAATAGTTTTTTGGTTTTTGGTACTTTTACAGCTTCTAAAATAGTACCAACTCTAATATCCAGTTTACTGAAATCTTCAAATTCAATGGTTTCTTTTTGAGGCTCAATTACTTTATTTTCGGCTTCGTTTGCTAATTTAGTAACTTCTAATTTATCTAACTGGGCTTGAACTTCACTGTCTTCTATTTTTGCAAACAATAATTCAGGTTTACCAATTTTATGATTTGGAACAATTAATTCTGTTTTTTCAGATACATCCTTCCAAGACATCTCGACTCCGCTCGATGTGACATTTAAAATCCCTTTTAATTTAATTGAAGTAAAAGGTAAAAAAGGTTCACAAACTACAGATAACGAGGTCGCAATTTGCAAGGCAACATACATAATTGTTTTTACACGCTCTGGATTTTCTTTTATTTTTTTCCAAGGTTCTTCATCAGCTAAATATTTATTTCCTAAACGAGCTAAATTCAGTAGTTCTTGAGAAGCTTCTCTAAATCTATATCGTTCAATTGAACCTCCAATTATTGCTGGAAATTCATTCATTCAATAAATAGTTTGAGTGTCAACTTTTGTAAATTCACTTGGTGTTGGAACAATTCCATCAAAATATTTATTGGTTAGCACCACAACTCTATTAATAAAATTTCCAAAAATAGCTACCAACTCGTTATTATTTCTAGCTTGAAAATCTTTCCAAGTAAAATCGTTATCTTTAGTCTCAGGAGCATTGGCTGTTAATGCATAACGCAATACATCCTGTTTTTCAGGAAAATCTTCTAAATATTCATGCAACCAAACTGCCCAATTTTTAGAGGTAGAAATTTTATCGCCTTCTAAATTTAAAAATTCATTTGCAGGCACATTTTCTGGTAAAATATAGCTTCCTTCGGCTTTTAACATTGCAGGAAAAATGATACAGTGAAATACAATATTATCTTTACCTATAAAATGAACAAGCTTTGTGTTTTTATCTTTCCAATAAGGCTCCCAATCTTTTCCTTCACGTGCTGCCCATTCTTTGGTTGATGAAATATAACCTATAGGAGCATCGAACCAAACATACAATACTTTTCCTTCTGCACCTTCAATCGGAACTGGAATTCCCCAATCTAAATCGCGTGTTACAGCTCTTGGTTTTAAACCATCATCTAACCACGATTTTACTTGTCCTAATACGTTGGTTTTCCAATCGTTTTTATGACCTACCACAATCCATTCACGCAGCCATTTTTCATACTTATCTAAAGGTAAATACCAGTGTTTTGTTACTTTAGTTGTTGGTGTATTTCCTGTAATTGCAGATTTTGGATTAATTAAATCGGTTGCATTATGACTTGTTCCACATTTTTCGCATTGATCGCCATAACTTTCTTCATTTCCACATTTAGGACAAGTTCCTATTACAAATCTATCTGCTAAAAATTGGTTTGCTTCTTCATCAAATAATTGTTCGCTGGTTTCTTCAATAAATTTACCTTCGTTATATAATTTCTTAAAAAATTCTGAAGCGGTTTTATGATGAATTTTTGCCGTAGTTCGTGAATAATTATCAAATGAAATTCCAAAATCTTGAAACGATTTTTTAATTATTGCGTGGTATTTATCTACTACATCTTGAGGGGTTATTCCTTCTTTTTTAGCTTTTATTGTAATTGGCACGCCGTGCTCATCTGATCCGCAAACGTAAACTACATCATTGCCCGTATTACGTAAATAACGTGCATAAATATCCGCTGGTACATAAACCCCTGCTAAATGTCCAATATGAACGGGTCCGTTAGTATAAGGCAAAGCTGCGGTTATGGTATATCTTTTGGTAGTGCTCATCATTATTTATTTAAGAAAGCACAAAAATAAGGATTGTTTATTAGAAAAGTGAATAGTTAATTCGGTTTTCGTAATTTGCATTATTATTTATTCAACCTAAAAATGATTTCACCCAATTATTTACAAAAAAACAATACTGTTGCTATTGTTTCTACAGCTCGAAAAATTACTTTAAAAGAAATTAAACCTGCTATAAAATTATTAGAAAGTTGGGGATTAAACGTTGTTATTGGCAAAACCATTGGTTTGGAAGAAAGTCAATTTGCAGGTAACGATAAAGAGAGAACTGATGATTTTCAAAAAATGCTCGATAATTCTAAAATAAATGCTATTTGGTGCGCTCGTGGTGGTTATGGAACTGTTCGTATTATTGATTATTTAGATTTCACGAAATTTAAAAAAAATCCAAAATGGATTATTGGTTATTCGGATGTAACCGTTTTACACAACCATATTCACACTTTTGGAGTGGAAACCTTGCACGCTACTATGCCAATAAATATTCTAAAAAACAGCAAAGAAGCACTCATAACTCTAAAAAATAGTTTATTTGGAAAGGCTATTTCTTATGAAATTAATGCTGCCAAAGAAAACAAATTAGGAACTGTTTCTGGCGTATTAATAGGAGGAAATTTATCTATTTTATACAGTTTATTAGGAAGTAAATCTTGCCTAGATACTGCTAATAAAATTCTAATTATAGAGGATTTAGATGAATATTTATATCATATAGATAGAATGCTAATGAATTTAAAACGAAATGGCTATTTTGAAAACTTAAACGGTTTAATAATTGGTGGAATAACGGATATGCGCGATAATGAAATTCCGTTTGGCAAAACCGTTAAAGAAATTATTTTAGATATTGTTTCAGAATATAATTTTCCTGTAGTTTTTGATTTTCCTGCTGGACATATTGATGATAATAGAGCACTAATTTTAGGAAGAAAAGTTAAATTGGAAGTTGATGAAAAAGAAGTTAGACTGTCATTCTGAATGAAGATTAACGGAATGAAGAATCTTTGTGCTCTATAACAGTGAGATTCTTCGCTCTGGCTCAGAATGACAATAAAAATAAACTATGAAAACTCTTGGAACGCATAATTACTTCGTCTATATTTTAACCAACAAGAATAAAACTGTATTATATATTGGTGTTACGAATAATTTAAAAGATAGAATTGAATATAACAAACAACATAAATCAAACTCTTTTACTTCAAAATATAATTGTTTTTTCTTAATTTATTATGAGCATTTTTTCGATGTTAAAACAGCAATTAGTAGAGAAAAACAACTTAAAGGCTGGAAAAGATTTAAAAAAGAGAAATTAATAAATGAGAAAAATCCTAATTGGAATTTTCTAAATCATGAGATATAGAGTTTCTTCGCTCTGACTCAGGATTACAACAACTAATTTGTCATTCTGAATGGAGAGTAACGAAATGAAGAATCTTTACGGAAATAATTGAAGAACCTTAAATTCTTCACTTTAGCTTAGTATGGTAAATTAAACTAAAAAAATGGCTACACATAACGAATTAGGAAAAAAAGGAGAAGACCTGGCAGTTGAATTTCTCCAAGGAAAGGGTTATAAAATTCTAGATAGAAATTGGCGTTTTAAAAAGGCAGAAGTGGATATTATTGCTCAAAAAAATGAAGTTTTAGCGATTATAGAGGTAAAAACACGTTCATCCGATTATTTTGGAAATCCGCAAGATTTTGTTAATCAAAAAAAGATTCAATTATTAGTGGAGGCTATAAATGAATATGTAACTTCTAGAGATTTAGATGTAGAAGTTCGGTTTGATATTATTGCTATTTTAAAAAATAAAAGCACCTTTGAAATAGAACATTTAAAAGATGCATTTTTACATTTTTAATTTTTGAAAAATGCTTTAACATCTTCAAAATGATTTGGTTTCGCAACAATTTTTTTATCTTTATCTAAAATAAAGTAAGTTGGTGTAGCTCGTATCTCATACGTTCTTGCTACTTTATTTTGCCACCTTTTCAGCCCTAAAATATTAGTCCACTTCGGATACATTTTTGAATATTTTTTAAATCCTAAATCGTCATTCTCTAACGTAAAACCAATTACATGAACGTTTTTTAAAGTTTTCGAAAAGGTATACAATAAAGGAATTTCATGCAAACAATGTGAACAAGTAGTACTCCAAAAAACCAAAATATAATGATCTGCAATATTTAAATCGGATAACTTTTTAGTAACACCATTTTCATTCCAAGAAAAATCTGGAGCTTCATTACCCAAAGCTAATTTTAATTTATCTCGTGTTTCCTTAATAACATCCGAATTTTGAAAATCTTTCGGCAATTTTGCATAAATATTTAGAACATATTTCATTAAAGAAGCGTTTTCTTGTTGATTAAAATTATACAAGATAGAAGTTAATATATCACTTTTTAATTGTAAATCTGCTCCTATTTTATCTTCAACTTCCTTTATTGCTTGTTTATATAATGAGTTTTGAACAGAAACATCTTCGGAAACACTTAAATAAAACACATAATCAATAACCTTTTCCGTAATAAAAATTGAGTTTTTAAGCACTTCGTCTTTGAAGTTTACAAAATCAAAATAATGTTGTTTTTTACTATTTAAAAATTCTTGTGGAGTTTTTAATAATTTATTCGGGAAATAAATTTGATTAGCAATAATAAAATGATTGGCTTGTAAATCTTTACTTTTTAATTGATATAATTTTTGTGTTTCGGTATAATTTTTAAGTGTTTTAGAATACAAATGAGCAATAGCTGTTTTTGATTTTTTATCGTTTGAATGAAAATATTCTAACTGTAAAGAATCTAATTTTTGTTGTAATTCGGTAGCTTTTGTTAAATAGTTGTTGAACAATTTATTTTCATCGGAAACTAAAAATTTTACGGATGTTTTTGGTTCTTTTGGGTTAAAAGTTAATTCCACATTTTGCTTGTTATAAATAAAATCAATTTGGCTTTTTTGATCCATTTTATACATTAAACGGTACATACCTTTATTTGCGGTGGCAGGTACGGTAATGTTAAATGCACCATTTTTCAAAGTAGAATTCCCAATATAAACCTGTTTTGCTCCTTTTAGTTGGTATAAAATAATCCAATTATACTGGTCACTAGCTGGATTCATAGTTCCTTTCACATAATTTTGACCAATTGCAATTTGGCTAAACAAAACAACACTTAATATAATTTTTTTTATCATTTTAGGATTTTTTATCATTTATTCAATAATCAGACCAAAAGTAATTATTTTTATCTTTTTAAAAGTGTTAAATATGAAATTTGAAGGTAAAGTAATTTGGATAACTGGTGCATCCTCGGGAATAGGAAAATCGTTAGCTGTTGAGTTATCAAAATCAAACACTAAATTAATTTTATCCTCTAGAAATGAGGCTAAACTAGATGAAGTTAAAAAGGAATGTAAAAATCCAGCAAACATTAAAATATTGCCTCTCAATTTAGAAGATTATAATAGTTTAACCACAAAAACAAAAGAAGCCATTAAACTGTTTGGAAATATAGATGTGCTTTTTAATAATGGAGGTATTAGTCAAAGGAGTTTAGCAAAAGATACGGCAATTGCTGTGGATAAACGCATTATGGATATTAATTATTTAGGAACTATTGCTTTAACCAAAGCTCTTTTGCCATATTTTATAAAGCAAAATAGTGGTATTTTTGTGGTTACTAGCAGTATTGTTGGTAAAATTGGAACTCCTTTACGTTCTTCTTATGCCGCTTCCAAACACGCTCTACATGGTTTTTTTGATAGTTTACGTGCAGAAGTTTATCAAAACAACATAAAAGTTACTTTAGTTTGTCCAGGTTTTGTACAAACCAATGTTTCTGTTAACGCCTTAACAGGTGATGGAACTCCTCAGAATAAGATGGATAGCGCAACCAAAAATGGATTAACCCCAGAAGCATTTTCCAAAAAATTAATTAATGCTGTTAAACACGAAAAACAAGAAGTTTATATTAGTGGTTTTAAAGAAAAATTAGCAGTGTACGTAAAACGGTTTTTTCCAAAATTACTTGCACAAATGATTCGAAAAATGGCAGTAACTTAAATAAGTTCTTGTTCTTTAAAATAGCCTACAATAGCTTCTTTTATAAGTACCGTTTGCTCACCAGGTTTTAAAATTGGTAATTCTTCTTGAATTTTGTAATGTGGCCAACCATCTTCATCAAAAAAATCGAATTTATAGTAGCCAAAAGGTTCTAATAACCTACAAATTGCAATATGCATTAAGTTTATTTTTTCATCTTTTTTAAAAGATTGTACGCCTTTACCTAATTCTTGAACCCCAATTAAATAAATTATTGCATCTAATTGAAGTATTTCTCCTTCCCCAAATTTATCCGATAATTTAATTACAACAGCTTCCCAATTTTCTTTTAAAACTTGATCTCTCGACATTTGAAATTTTTTATTTGTCTGCAAATATACAAATTGAATCATGTATATTTACAAAAACTATTACATGAATACTTTTGATATTGTTATTACTGCCTTATTAATTTTTGGTTTTATTAGAGGTTTGTTAAAAGGTTTATTTGTTGAAGTGGCGTCGTTAGCTGCTTTAATACTTGGTGTTTATGGAGCAATTCATTTTTCTTATTTTGCTTCGGCTATTTTAAAAAATCAGGTTTCATGGGATGAAAAATACATTACCATTGTTGCATTTGCCATAACTTTTGCCATAATTGTAATTGTAATTGCACTATTGGGAAAATTATTTACAAAAATTGCCAATTTTGCAGCATTAGGATTTTTAAATAAATTATTAGGTGGTGTTTTTGGCGCATTAAAAATCGGATTAATTTTAAGCATTGTACTTTTAGTTTTTAGCAAACTTAATAATACAATCCCTTTTTTATCTGAAGAACAACAAAATGCGACTATTTTATATGAGCCCATAAAAAATTTGGCTCCAACACTTTTTCCAAACTTTATAAAAGTTATTGATTCTAAAACCGAAAACACGAACTAATTTTTTAATTATTTTGTTAGTTTAATTGGAAAATTTCGTCAAATGTTATTTTAAAAATTAGATATATTGAAATTCACTTTTACTAAAAAATCCGTTTTATCTCTATTTATAATAGCGTTACTTAGTTGTAAAGAAAAAAGAAGTGATTCTTTTAGTATTTCTGGCAACATAAAATCTGCTAAAAATGACACCTTAATTCTTTCTAAAATTGAAGATCTTTACAAAAATAAAGCGATTATAATTGATTCTATAGCAGTTAATAGAAAGGGAGGTTTTAACTCGGTGTATATTTTAAAACCTGGTATTTACACCTTAAAATTTAATAATAAAAGCACTTTGTTAGCCATAGACAAAGGGCAACAACTTAAAATTAAAGGAAAAGACTTTGAACATTTAAAAGTAAAAGGTTCTAAAGACACCAAGTTATTACAACAATATGAACAATTTAGAAAAGCCTCTTTAAATCGATTAGTCACTTCAATTCGGTTAAAAATAAAAAACTTAAAAGGCAAAGAAACAAGCCTTTCTGAAATCATAAAATTACGCCAACTTGAAGTCTCAAATTATCAACTTCATTTAGAAGAATTAATGAACTTTGTAAAAGAAAAAATGGGAACATCAGTTGCTATTTATCCAACTTCTTCCAGATGGATTGGTGGTAAAAATATTCCTTTTTTAGATTCATTAGTTGATGCTTTTAATGTACAACACCCAAATACTGCAATAACCTCAAAATTAAAAGATCGCATTACTATTTTAAAAAGGACAACTATTGGTACTAAAGTTCAAAACATTATACTTCCTGACTCCACAAACGCTTTTAAAAGTTTAGAAACTTTAAAAGGAAAAATTACGCTTGTTGATTTTTGGGCGAGTTGGTGTCCGCCTTGTAGAACAGAGAGTGATTTACTTAACAGTTTGTATAAAAAACACCACATTAAAGGATTTGAAATTTTTAGCATTTCGTTAGATTCAAAACGAAAAAATTGGTTAAATGCAGTAAAAAAAGATAATAGAAATTGGATAAATGTTTCGTCTTTAAAAGGATTTAATACGATTACAGCAAGAAATCTTGGAATTACTTCATTGCCTTTTAACTTGTTATTAGATGAACATCAAAATATTATTGCTGTAAATATATTTGGGGAAGAATTAGCCACTAAAATAAACACGCTTTTCTCTAATTAAATTTCTTTTAAATAATCGGCAAAAATCCAACCAGTTTTTCCATCTGATAATTTTATTTTTTTCCAATTATCTAATTCATCTAACACAATTACTTTTGTTCCTTCGTGTAATTCAAACACATCATCGCTGTTAGTTGAAGGCGCATTTTTGACTTCAGCTTTGGTTGCAAAAATAATAGCTATTCTATTATTTTGTACTTGCTTATAGTTTTCTATGGCAAAAAACAAGGTGATTAATACCACTACCAATGAAATTATAGAAGTGTTAAAATACATCAATTTTTTGGTTGAAGAGTATGAAAAATAATACAGTAAAAATAAAATAGCTGCCAAAAACGACGCAACCACTGCAATAATTGCCCAAGTATCAAACGTAAATTTTTGGATTATCGTTGCGGTAAACCTTTGGAGAAAAGTTTTTGGGAGTGTATCAATTACATCAATGGTCATTCTTTTTGCAAAAGATAAATTTGTGGCTGCTTTTTTGTTTTCTGGATTTAATTTTAATGCTTTTTCGTAATAATAAATAGCAGGAGCTACTTTATTTAATTTATAATAACAATTTCCTAAATTAAAATACAAATCATCGGATTGTAAGCCTTTATCTTCAATAGATCTATAGGAATCAATTGCTTTTAAATAGTTTCCATTTTTATATAATTCATTTCCTTTAGAAAATAATTCTTTTGGAGTTTGAGCCAATACTAAGGTTGTAAATAATAAAAACCAACTAAAAACTACATTTTTCATATTATAAATGTTTATCTAATTTAGTAATTACTTTTTTTGCTTTTTCAAACTCATTTTCCATCATAACATTAGATGTTGGTGTAAATCGGGCAAAATCACAATCTTTTAAAACGTCAATAACTTCGTCTATAATGCCTTGATCTACTTTTTTATTTTGAAGTAATTCTGTTATTTTTTCAATGGAAATATCCGAAGTTTCCACAAATAATTTTGCTTTTAAAAAGTTATGTAATGCTTTTTCTAAAGCTACATAAAAAGCTTCTTTTTTACCTAGTTGTTTTTTTGCTTCAGATAAATATTTTTTAGCTAATCGATCCGCTTTTCGTATTCTATTTCCAAATATATCTTTAGCTCTTTCTGCTCGTTTTTTACCTATAAACATACCTATTGGAATGGCTAAAAATGGTAATAGCAGCAACCAATAAAATTTAGTAGTATATAAAAACGATTCTTTTTCTTTAGGTTTAAACTCGGTGTTTAATGTAATAAACCGAAATCTATTATTATTTTCAACAACTCGCCTTTTGCTTGAATTTGCTAAAGTATCTGTTATTGAAGGTACGTCTTTTCCTTCGGTAACTTCTACAATTATATCCTTTGTTTTTAACGTTTTATATTGCTTATCCTTTAGATTAAAATAGCTAAAAGTTACTGCCGGAATTTTATATTTCCCTTTAAATTGAGGTACAACAGTATACGTATCTGAAATACTTCCTCTTAACCCAATTAATGATGTATTTACTTGTTCTTTATGTTCTGGAGTATAAATTTCTAATTGTTTTGGGGTTGTTATTTTAGGAATATCGAATAATTTTAAATTTCCCCTACCAGTAACTTCTACTTTAATTTGTGCTGCTTCATTAGCTTTTAACACATTTTTATCGGTGGTAACATTTAGCTGAAACTCACCAACAGCACCTGAAAAATCAATAGGTTTTCCTTTTTCAGGCAAAGCTTTAACCTTAATATATTTAGTGGCAGATTGTGTGTCATAATTAATATTATTAGTAATCATATTTCCAAAAAAATCACCTTTACCAGTAGGAACTCCAACTGAAAAATCCATTTTCATGGGTTCAATTTTTAATTTTCCGACTCTTTGAGGAATTAAAACTGCTTTTTTAAGAATAATATATCGATACTTTTCTCCATTGTAAGTTCCGTTTTTAACATTGATTTTTTTCACACCAATATCCTGATTCCAAAAACCGTTATACTGAGGAGCTTCGGTAACTCTCCAATCGTTTACGCTAATATTTTGACTTACATATAATTTATAAACCACATAAATTCCTTCCCCAATAAAAGGATTTAAATTTGAAACTTCGGCAACTAAATGAATGTTTTGTTGTGCAACATATAACGGATTATTTGGATCTTTTGGTACTTCAACGGCTTTAACCACCGTAATTTTAACAGCATTTGATTGTATTACATTTCCGTTATATTCAATTTTTGCTGGTGTTATGGTAAAATTGCCTATTTTTTTAGGTTGTAAAAAATAAATATAGGATTGCGAATAACTTGCCTTACCATTTATCCACGATTGATTTACTGACGAACTTGGACCGCCAACTACTTTAAAATTAGAAAATGACGGTGCTTGAAAATTATCGGCTCCTTGTTTATTTACCGAAAATTCAATTCTAAACCGTTGGTTAACTCCTAATTTATTTTTACTTACTGAAGTTGTAAAATCTATTTGCGCAAATGCAAATTGTGTTGTAATTATTAAAAAACCAAGTATGTAAATTTTAAGTAATTTCATTTTTTACCAGTCTTTTTCTTGTTTTATTTTTTTAGCTGTTGCTTTTTTAGCGTTTAATTTTTTTTGTGTTTTATTTTCTTCATTATTCATAGCATCTAGTAATTGTTTCATTTGCTCAGGTGACAGTTGATTTGGACGTGGTTTTGGCGGCTGTTTTTGTTGATCTTTAGGATTATTTTTCTTTGAATCGCCTTTATCATCTTTCTTATCTTTCCCTTTATTTTTATCCTTTTTATTATCTTTATTATTGTCTTTTTGATTTTTATTTTTGTTGTCTTTATTATCCTTATTGTTCTTCTTATTTTTATTGTTTTTGTTATTTTTGTTATTTTTATTTTGTTGTTGCTGATTTTTTAACAATTTTTGAGCCAACGCTAAATTATATCGAGTCTCATCATCTTTTGAATTATTTCTTAAAGAATTTTTAAAAGCATCAACCGCTTTTGCATATTGCTTCGCTTTCATATACGAGTTTCCCATATTATGAAAAGCTTCAGCTTTGCTCATTTTATCTTTAAAGGTTTTTTCAACCAATTCATACTGACTTACTGCTTCTTTGGTTCTGTTTTGCTGATACATAGCATTTGCTAAATTATACGAAGCTTTTGGATAATTAGGATTGTCATCTAACGCTTTTTTATAGGCAACTTCAGCATCTTTAAACTTTAATTGATTGTAAAGCTTATTTCCTTTTCTAACCTCTTCTCTTGCGGTTCGCTCTAACTTTTTTTTGTTTTTTTGTTGAGCAAAACCAAGATTAGTTAAACATAAAATTAAAATAACAATAGCTCTTTTCATTGAATTTCTAATTTTTAGTTTGATTAAACAAGTTTAATTTTTGAATCCATTTTGTTTTCTTTTCTAATAAAAAAGTATCAAAAAGTAAAAACAATAATCCGAAACCGATAAACCATTGAAACTGGTCTTTATAATCTGAAAACTGTTTAGCGTCAAACTCTGTTTTATCTGCTTTTAATAATAGATTATTTACATAATCTATTGCTTTCTGTGTTTTATTTCCATCAATGTATTTCCCTTTTCCTGCGGAAGCTATTTCGGCTAAAATCTTTGGATTTAATTTAGTTATCACCACTTCTCCTTTACTATCCTTTTTGTAGCTAACAACAGTTCCATCATTTTTAATAGGAATTGGACCTCCTTTTTCAGTACCAACACCAATGGTATAGATTTTAATTCCTTCTTTGGTTGCTTTTTCAACTGCGCTCAATGCGCTTTCTCCGTGATCTTCCCCATCAGAAACCACAAATAAATATCTGTTAGTTTGCTCGTTATCATCAAAAAAAGTGATGCCTTTTTCTATAGCTTCATTAATTGCTGTTCCTTGGCTGGAAACCATATCTGGATTTGCATTTTGCAAAAACATTTTTGCTGCTGCATGATCTGTAGTAATTGGTAATAACGGATATGAATTACCTGCATAAACAATAATACCAACTCTATCACTACCCAGATTATCAATTATTTTAGTAATAATTTGTTTAGCTTTATCTAACCTGCTTGGAGCAATATCTTCAGCTAACATGCTTTTTGAAACATCTAATGCAAACACAATGTCAACTCCTTCTCGTTTAACCGTTTCTAATTTAGTTCCCATTTTAGGATTTACTAATGAAATTACTAATAAAGCAATTGCAATAGAAAGAAAACTAAATTTTAAAACCGATTTAAAAGTAGATCGTTCAGGACTTAATTTATCGAATAGTTCTACCGAAGCAAACTGCTTTTGTTTCCTCTTTTTCCACCAAAGTACTCCAATAAATAGCACCAACATTGCTGGTATTACAAGCAAATAATAAAAATATGTTGGTTCCTCTAATTGATACATTTTATTTGTTAATTTCTTAATTTAATTATATAAAACTTTTAAATATTGTGTTTTTTAACACAAATTCTATTACTATTAAAAACAAAGCTAATAATACTAATTGTCTATATTTTTCATCGTAATTATAATATTTAAACTCACTAATTTTTGTTTTTTCAAGTTTATTAATTTCATTATAAATTGCTTTCAATTTAGTATTATCTGTTGCTCTAAAATATTTTCCTCCTGTTTCTTTTGCTATATATTTTAACAATCCTTCATCTATTTCTACAGGCGAGTTTCTAAACAACAATTTACCGGTTCGTGGATCTTTTGCATAAGGAAATGATGCTGTACCATTAGTTCCTAAACCAATAGTGTAAACTTTAATACCTAAACCAACTGCCAATTCCGTAGCTGTTTTTGGATCTACAAATCCTGTATTATTTACGCCATCAGTTAATAAAATAATAACTTTACTTTTAGCTTTACTTCCTTTTAATCTATTTACCGCAGAACCTAAACCCATACCTATAGCTGTTCCACCATCTAATTCTCCCCATTTAATATTGGCAATGGTATTCTGTACAATTCGTTTATCACTTGTTATGGGTGTTTTCGTAAAACTTTCGCCTGCGTAAACCACAATACCAATTCTATCATTCGGCCTTTGATTAACAAATTGCGTAGCCACTTTTTTTAAAGCTTCTAACCGATTTGGTTTTAAATCGCGAGCCAACATACTTGCGGAGACATCAATTGCCATAACAATATCAATTCCTTTATTAGTTTTTGTACGTTTACTAACTGCTACAATTCTTGGGCGAGCTAAAGCGATAATTAATAATCCAATTGCTAATAATCTTAAAACAGCTAAAAATGGTTTTAATTTTGAAATTAAGGATGGTGATGCTTTAAACCCTTTTATACTTGCTATAGTTAGTGTTGAAGTATCTTTTTTTTGAATTAAAAAATACCAAACAGCTATTATTGGCAATAATAACAACAACCATAAAAATTGAGGATGTAAAAACTCAAAGTTATTCCAATTCATTTTCAGTGTTTTTTATGGGTTTTAAATTTTGTAAAATTCGTTCTGATAGCGTTCTATCCGTTTTAATTTCTTCAACTATTGGTTTTGATTTTGCAAATTTCACTAAATCCGCATTCTGTAAAACTTCTTTTAACTCTGCAATAGTTTCTTTAGAAATACCTAATTTGCTCGATTCGTTAAAATCTTTTATGGTTTCTAATAACTCATTAGAGGTAGATTCTAATGCTGGAATATTAATATCTTTTTCAATGTATGTTCTAACTATTTCCGTTAATTCTGAATAATACATTTTAATTTTATGCTGCTTTAATAACTGCTTTTCATCTAAAGCTTTTAAGCGCTGCATAGCTTCTTGTATCGGTGGTATATAAACCGCAACTGTTTCCTTTTTAACTTTTTTTCTTAAAATGAAATATAAAATAATTCCGATAATTGCTAACAGCGGAAAAATTAACCACCACAAATACAAATAATCATCTAATATTTTAGGTTCATTCATTACTGCTTTAATAGGAAACATTTTTTGTTTAATAGTATCTACCTTTACCGTTGCAACATTTATTAATAAAGAATCTGTAAGGTATTTTTTATTATTTATTAGGAGTTTTTGTTGTGGAATTACATATTGACCACTATCAAAACTAGTAAGTATGTATTTTTTTTCTAATTTATTTTTTAAGGTATCAACTGGTAAAGCTGCTATTACTTCTACTTTATGTAAACTATCTAGCTGAAGTTTTGGAAAAACTACTTGAGCTTCCTTATCTACAGATACTTTGTATTGAAATTGTTCTCCTATTCTTATAAATGTAGTATCTGTACTAACTTTTACAGGGCTTTCTTGTGAAAACCCAATAAAACCTAAACAAATCATTATATATACTAAATATTTCTTTCTGAGATTCATACTATCTTACTCCTTTTTGCTTAAAATATCCCAGCAATTTTTTCACATAACTCTCGCCTATCTGAGTACTTATTATTCCTGCTCCACTATGACTAAATGATTTTTCAAAATAATCCACGGTTTTTAAGTAATAACTGGCATAACTGTTTCTAATCTTTTTGGAAGCTGTGTTTATAAGCATCACTTCTTTTGTTTCAGCATCTAACATTGAAACCAAACCAATGTTTGGTATTGAAATTTCATGTTTATCAAATACTCTTATACCTGTAACATCATGTTTTTTTCCTACAATTTTTAAAGTAGCTTCATAAGTTTCATCTAAAAAATCGGATAATATAAAAACAATGGCTTTTTTCTTTTGCACACTAGACATAAACTTTAAAGCATCTGAAATGTTTGTATTAGTGCTTTTAGGTTTAAATTCTATTAATTCTCTAATAATTCGCAACACATGACTTTTCCCTTTTTTTGGTGGGATATATAATTCTACTTGATCAGAAAACAATAAAAGACCAACCTTATCATTATTTTGAATTGCAGAAAATGCCAAGGTTGCTGCAATTTCAGTGATGGTATTTTTCTTAAATTGTTGCGTAGTACCAAAAAATTCTGAGCCACTAACATCCACCATTAATACCATGGTTAATTCGCGTTCTTCCTCAAAAACTTTAACGTAAGGTTCATTATATCTGGCAGTAACATTCCAATCAATAGATCGTACATCATCACCATATTGGTATTGCCTTACTTCAAAAAAAGTCATACCACGTCCTTTAAATGAACTGTGATATTCACCAGAAAAAATATGATCAGACAATCTACGTGTCTTGATTTCAATTTTTCGAACTTTTTTAAGTATTTCTTTAGTATCCATGAATTTAGGTTAGAAAATTAAAAAGAGAACTTTGAATAGTTTGTTAAAAAAATTAACTAGTAATCTATTTAATTCTTTAAGGCACTTCTACTTCATTAATTATTTTAGATATAATTTCTTCTGAAGTAATATTTTCAGCCTCAGCTTCGTAAGTAAGTCCAATCCTATGACGTAACACATCGTGAACCATTGCTCTAACATCTTCTGGAATAACATAACCACGTCGTCTAATAAACGCATAACATTTAGCAGCTAAAGCTAAATTAATACTACCACGAGGAGAAGCTCCAAAACTTATAAGACCTTTTAAATCTGGTAAATTATATTTTTCAGGATAACGAGTAGCGAAAATAATATCTAAAATGTATTTTTCGATTTTCTCATCCATATATACTTCTTTAACGGCATTTCTTGCTCTATTAATTTGTTCCAAAGAAGCAACAGCTTTTACATCTCCATAGCTATTATTTAAATTTTGACGCATAATCAGTTGCTCTTCAGAAATTTTTGGATAATCAATTACCGTTTTTAACATAAACCTATCTACTTGTGCTTCTGGTAAAGGATAAGTTCCCTCCTGCTCAACAGGGTTTTGAGTTGCCATTACCAAAAAAGGATCGTCTAATTTAAATGTAGTATCTCCAATAGTAATTTGACGTTCTTGCATTGCCTCTAATAATGCCGATTGTACTTTTGCTGGCGCTCTGTTTATTTCATCTGCTAGCACAAAATTTGCAAAAATTGGTCCTTTTTTAATTGAAAAATCGTTTTCTTTAATATTGTAAATCATCGTACCAACAACATCTGCAGGTAATAAATCTGGTGTAAACTGTAATCTGCTAAACTTTCCATGAACTGCTTTTGATAAAGTGCTAATGGCTAAAGTTTTAGCCAATCCAGGGACTCCTTCCAACAAAATATGTCCATTTCCTAACAGACCGATAAGTAATCGTTCCACCATATGTTTTTGGCCAACAATTACTTTATTCATTTCCATCATTAATAAATCAACAAAAGCACTTTCCACTTCTATTTTTTCATTGATAGCTTTAATATCAACCGATACATTACTTTCTTCTAACATGTTATATTTATTTTTTTGGGTAAAATAACTTCCTTAAAATTCACCGTGCAAGTAGCACATAAATTTCATTTTTTGCTGTTAAAAATAGGTTAAAAATCATATCAATCCCTAAGGTTTAACAGGATTTTCACTTTTTAAAATTTTTTCATGTTATTAAATTGTAAAACTGACTATCTTTCAATATTAATTGTTATTTTTTAATCATTTATAAATAAATTTGTTAAATATGTATATTTTTAAATGTTTTTGTTGTTAAACTTTAACAATTTTTTAATATTTGTCAGGATTTAAATACTATTATACATGAAAAAATTAACTACACGACTAAAATTTTTATCGTTATTATTGTTTTTACCTATACTTACTTGGGCGCAAACAACCATTTCCGGTAAAGTAATTAACGAAAAAGGAAATGGAGTTTCCTTTGCTACCATTGTTGAAGAGGGAACTTCTAACGGAACAACATCAGATGAGAATGGTAATTTTCAATTTAAAGTTTCCAATTTACCAACTACTTTAGTTACTTCATTTATTGGTTTTACTACAAAAAAACAGCAAGTTACTGCTAGCTCTAATATTATAATTAAACTAAAAGAAGAAAGTGTTGGCTTAGATGAAATTATTGTTACGGGTAACAGAGCAAAACCTAGAACAGTTTTAGATTCTCCCGTGCCAATTGACAATATTGGTGTTAGTGAATTAAAATCAAGTGGACAAACAAGTATTGACCAAATGCTAACTTACAAAGTTCCTTCTTACAATTCAAGTAATCAAACTATTTCAGATGCTACAGCACATTTTGACCCTGCTGATTTAAGAGGTTTGGGACCAAGTAGAACTTTAGTGTTAGTAAACGGTAAACGTAAAAATCAAAGTGCTTTGGTTTATATTAATGATACTCCGGGAAAAGGGGAGGTTGGTACAGATATGAAAAGTATTCCAGCGGCTGCAATTGAAAGAATTGAAGTCTTAAGAGATGGTGCCTCTGCACAATACGGTTCCGATGCCATTGCAGGTGTAATTAACATTGTTTTAAAGAAAAATGTTGAATACACTACCTTAAATGTTAATTCAGGAATTACGACTGAAGGTGATGGTTTTAATTTTGGAGCTGATGTTAATTCAGCATTAACTATTGGTAAAAACGGATATGCTAATTTTACCTTGTCTTATTACAAACAAGAAAAAACTAATAGAGCTGGAAAACCTGGAGGTGACGGTTTATTTGGAGTTATTTTTAATGACCCTGCAATTTTAAACGGTACGCTACCTTGGCTTCAACAACACCCAGATATGGGAATGACTGTTGGTCAACCAGAAATGAAAACTGGAGAGCTTTTTTATAATATGGGACTTCCTTTTAAAAATAATTTAGGTGAATTTTACGCTTTTGGAGGTTTAAACAGTAGAAAAGGGACAAGTTTTGCATTGTATAGAACTCCATATTGGGTGCCAGATCCATTTAATTTATTACATGAAGCAGGAGCTGAATATCAAGGATTTCAGCCAACGTTTGAAGCTAATATCCAAGACTTTATGAATAGTGTTGGTGTAAAATTTGATCTTTTAGGCTTTAATGCTGATTTAAGTGGAACTTTTGGATTAAATCAAGTTGACTATACTATTGGAAATACATTAAATCCTGATTTAGGTGCCGCAAGCCCAACAAGCTTTAAGGCTGGCGGTTACTCTTTTAGTAATTTAATTGCGAACTTTGATTTAAATAGAAACTTTGGACAATTAAGTTTAGCCTTAGGTGCAGAAACCAGAAAAGAAGTTTTTAAAGCAAATGCTGGTGAGCCAGATTCTTATTTTGGTGGTGGCGCACAATCGTTTCCAGGTATTCAGCCTGCAAATGCTGTAAATAAAGATAGAACTAACTATGGCGTTTATGCAAACCTTGATTGGGATGCTACTAAAGATTTTTTAATTGGCGGAGCAATTCGTTATGAAGATTTTTCTGACTTTGGAAGTAATACCTCATGGAAAGTTGATGCAAGATATAAATTAGGAAATAAAGGTGCTATTAGAGCTTCATACGGAACAGGATTTAGAGCTCCATCATTACATCAAATCTATTTGAGTAATATTCAAACATTAGTTTCTGGTGGTACTATTTCAAATCAAGGTACTTTTAACAATGTAGATCCTGTAATACGTGTTGGTTTAGGCGTACCACAATTACATGCTGAAACATCTAAAAATATTTCCGCTGGATTTACTCTTAAACCAGATAATAATTTATTATTCTCTTTAGATTTCTATAAAATTAATGTTGATGATAGGGTTTTATTTACAGGAGAAGTTGGATTTGATGGTGATAATAATACTATAAATCCTGTTGAACAAATATTAAATGATTATAGCGTTACAAGTATTAAATTTTTTATTAATGCTGTGAACACAGAGACTTATGGAGCCGACTTTGTAGCTAGTTATTCAAATATTGAATTAGGTGAAGGAATGCTAGGTATTAACTTAGCAGGAAACTTTAATGAAACTAAAATAAAAGGTCAAATTGCTACACCAAAGGTTTTGGCTGACAATGGATATGATATTTTTAATAGGAAAGAACAAGCAAGAATTACTGATTCCAGACCAAAAACTAAAATTTTATTAGGTTTTGATTATGAAATTAATAAGTTTAGTGCTCAATTAAACAACACTTATTTTGGTGAAGTTACTTGGCAACATGCAAGTGATCCAACTAAGGATCAAACATTTGCTGGTAAAGTTGTAACTGATTTAAACTTTAATTATGCTTTTTCAGAAAAAGTATCCGTTAATTTATTCGTAAATAATTTATTAAATGTCTATCCAGATGCTATTAATACTCATGGAGACTTTGTAACCGATTTAGGTGGTCGTTTTAAATACCCATGGGAGGTAAATCAATTTGGATTTAACGGAACTGTTTTAAAAGTAGGTGTTACTTTTAAGTTCTAAATTAGATACAAAACAAGAGGCTGTTTGAAAAGACTTTCAATTGTCATTTTTAGTGCAATCGAAAAATCTTATTTATTTAATTATCAATGATTTGATTATTAGAGATTCTTCATTTTCATTCAGAATGATACTTTTCAGACAGCCTCTTTATATTCTTTCAATATCAATTTTTCTTCTTCAAAAACCGCATAGGTATAATGTGTAATCCAATCGCCGGTATTAATATATTTTGAAGTATCTGAAATATTCAGTTCTAAAGGAAGATGTCTGTGTCCAAAAATAAAATAATTGTACTGCTTTTGTGTTAGTTTTTTCTTACAATATTGAACTAACCATTCATTTTCTTCTCCCAAAAATTTTACATCTTCTTCTCCAGAAATTAATTTATTTTTAATAGATAAATGCTGTGCTAAACGCATCCCAATATCAGGATGTAACCATTTGTATAACCAATTAGAAAAAGGATTGGTAAACACTTTTTTCATACGTTTATATCCTTTATCTCCAGGACCTAAACCATCACCATGACCAATTAAAAATAATTTTTTATTAAAGGTGAATTCTGTTGGTTTTCGATATACTTTAATGTTAAGTTGGGTTTCAAAATAGTCTTTCATCCATAAATCATGATTCCCTACAAAAAAATGAATTTTTATTCCGCTATCGCTTAATTCTGCCAATTTTCCAAGCACTCTAATAAAACCTTTTGGCACAACGGTTTTATATTCAAACCAAAAATCAAATAAATCTCCTAATAAAAAAATAGCTTCAGCATCAACCTTAACAGTATCTAACCAATTTACAAATTTTTGTTCTCTAACTTTACTTTTTTCAGCAGTAGGTGCTCCAAAATGCTGGTCGGAAGCAAAATATATTTTTTTTGGAGTATTCAATGTTGCTTATTTTATTTACTCAAAGATACGTTTTACCCTTAATAACTGTTGATTATTAATTTTTTTAATCTAATTCAAGCACTTTTTGAATCATATTGTCGTTTTTTTGAGTTGCCATATTATACCCTGTTTCACCAAATAAATTTCGGGCAATTAACCCTTTTAAATAAATTTTTAAATTTTCTTTAACTTTAGGTGAAATTGGCATTTTTATATCAATAGAATTTAAATAGGAATTAATAACTTTATTTGAATTGTCAAAATTAGCTACAAAATCTTTTAGTTTCCATGAGCTCAATTCTTTTCTATGATCATCTACATATTTAAATACAAATTCATTCAGTCTTCCATATAGTTTGTTACTAAAAACATGAGTAGTATCTATTGGCACAAAAACATCTGGTATAATTCCACCCCCGCCATATACTATTTTACCTTTTGGTGTAGTATATTTTAAATGACCATCTACTTTAATACTATCTTTTGATAACAATTCGCCATTATGAATACGATTTAAATAATCATTTTCATAATTAGTATTATTCTTGTGATTATAGGGTTTTTGGATAGAACGTCCCGTTGGTGTATAATAACGTGATGTGGTAAGCCTAACCGCTGAACCATCACCTAAATCCATTTCTTGTTGCACCAAGCCCTTACCAAAGGAGCGTCTTCCCACAATAATACCTCTGTCATTGTCTTGTAAAGCACCCGACACTATTTCACTTGCTGAAGCGGAATTTTCATTTATTAAAACATACACTTTATTATTTTCAAAATCTCCTTTATCCGTTGCATAAATTTTATCTACTTCTCCATTTTTATTTTTTGTGAAAACAATTAATTTTCCATCTTTTAAAAATTCATCTGCAATTTTATCGGCAATATCCATAAATCCGCCTGGGTTTCCTCTTAAATCTAATATTAAAGAGATCATTCCTTCTGATTTTAAATCCTCTAAAGCAACTTTAAATTCTTTATACGTGGTTCTAGCAAAACGGTCAATTTTTATATAACCTAGCTTTTTGTTAATCATATAATAAGAAGGAACACTAATAATTGGCACTTCACCTCTTACAATTGGGAATTTTAAAATTTTATTAGATGATTTTCTATAAACCGAAACATTAACTTTGGTATCTGGCTCTCCTTTTAATGATTTAATAACAGCATCAGAAATTTTTCTATTCCCTGAAATAGTTTTAGCTTCCGTTGAAGTTACACCTGCTTTTCGTAAAATGGATTCGCCAAAAAGAGTATCTTTATTTGCTGTTAAAATTCTATCTCCATCTTTTATTCCTGCTTTTTCACTTGGTCCTCCTTTAATAATACTACTAACCGCAACCGTGTCGTTATGCATTAGAAACGAAACCCCAATTCCAACAAATTTTCCTTGCATGGTTTCAGTTATACGTTTTAATTCTCCTTTTGGAATATAGACAGAATGCGGATCTAATTCACTTAACATTTTAGTAATAGCATCGTCTAATAAACTATCTGTATCTACTTTGTCAACATAATCATAATTAATATAGTCAATCAGCCTTTTAATTTTAGCTTCGTTTGTATTAGAGCTAAATAAAACCGGTTTCTTTTTAAAGTTGAAAAGTGTTCCAATAGCTATTCCAATAACAACTGCAATTGCTAAATATAATGGTAAATTTATTTTTCTTTTTGTCATTTTAAATTTTTAAGATGTGTTAATTCTACACCTGCTTTTTCTAAAAAATTAAGCCCCTCCATATCTTTATAGGCATTTGCATACACTACTCTTCTAATACCAGATTGATGGATTAACTTACTACATTCTTTACAAGGAGACATTGTTATATATAACGTAGAATTTTTACAAGATTGTGTTGAAGATGCAACTTTTAATATTGCATTTGCTTCGGCATGTAAAACGTACCATTTTGTTTGGCCGTTTTCTTCACAATTATTTTCAAATCCCGTTGGTGTACCGTTAAATCCGTCGGAAATAATCATTCTATCTTTTACTATTAATGCTCCAACTTTTTTTCGTTCACAATACGATAATTTAGCCCATTCTAAAGCCATTCTCATATAGGCTCTATCATATTTTTGCTGTTTTTTATCCATTTTAAATGTAGGAATTACGAAAGTACTAAGAAACTTGGATTTTTAAAGTTAAAATTTACCAAAAAATATTTCTTTTAAGAATAGGCAAAACAACGCCAATTACAATAGATGAAATAACTAAAATCCAATCTCTTTTTGAAAATCGGAAAATTGTTTGAAAAATAAATCCGAAAATTAATACTAATAAAACAATCATGATTTGTGCTATTTCAATACCTAAAGCAAACTCTAATAAAGGAATTAATTTACTATGTGAACTTCCTATTAACATTTTAAAATACCCTGAAAAGCCAAGTCCATGAATTAAGCCAAAAAATAAAGCAAACACTAAATTTATATTTGTTTTAGTTTGCTTTGTGGTGTTTTTAACATAAAAAATATTAACCAATGCGGTGATTAATATGGTTAAAGCAATTAGCAATTCAACCCATTTTGTGCTCACAGAAATAATATGATATGAAGCTAAAATGAGGGTTAACGTATGGCCAACGGTAAATGCTGAAATCAACCAAATTACTTTTTTTAAGTTTTTAAAATCGTAAACAACGGTTAAGGCAATTAAAAACAGTATATGATCGTAGGCGTTCCAATCTAATACATGAAAAAGCCCTTGCTTGAGGAAGAAAATAAAATTATCCATAATTTTTAAAAAATTTCAAATCCAAATATATAAAAACATCTAGGTTTAATACGTTTATTTGAACCAATTATTTATCATTTTTTTTTCTAAAGCCTCGTCGAATTTATAGATGAATTCATTTTTTATAGCATCATATTCATAATCCTTTCCCCATACTGAAAAATTCTCAGCAACTTTTTTAATACTTTCACAAACATATAAAACCTCTTTCTTGGTAATTGTAGGATGAATAGACATTCGCACCCAACCTGGTCTTTCTATTAAACATCCTTCACTTATTTGGTCTTCAATTCCCTTTGAAGTTTGCTGATCTAAATGCAACAAATAATGTCCGTAAGTTCCTGCACAAGAACAACCTCCTCGAGTTTGAATTCCAAATTTATCATTCAATAATTTTACAATTAAATTAAAGTGTGCATCCTCTACAAAAAAAGAAAAAATACCCAATCTATTCGTATGCTGTTTTGCTAGAATAGTAAGATTTGGAATTTTTGAAAGATGCTCAAATACTATTTTGTTAATTTCATGCTCTCTATCCAATATATTTTCAACTCCCATTTCCTCTTTTAATTGAATAGCTAAGGCAATTTTTATGGTTTGTAAAAAACCTGGTGTACCACCATCTTCTCGAGTTTCAATATCGTCAATATAATCGTGTTCTCCCCAAGGATTTGTGTACATAACAGTACCTCCTCCCGGATTATCGGGCACCATGTTTTTATACAGTTTTTTATTAAACAGTAGTACTCCTGAGGTTCCTGGCCCTCCTAAAAACTTATGTGGTGAAAAGAAAATTGCATCTAAATAGGTCTCTTTTTCTGATGGGTGCATATCTATTGAAACATATGGCGCTGAACAAGCAAAATCCACAAAACAAAGTCCACCGTACTCATGCGCCATTTTGGCTATTTTATGATACTCAGTCCTAATACCTGTAACATTAGAGCAAGCTGTTATCGACGCAATTTTTATTGGGCGTTCTTTATATTGTTCTAGTAATTTATGGAAGCTTTTAAAACAAAACAACCCATTTTCTTGGCAAGGAATAATTTCAACATCGGCGATGGTTTCTAACCAAGAAGTTTGATTAGAATGATGTTCCATGTGAGATATAAACACAATAGGTTTTAAAGCTTGTGGAATGTTTGTGTATTCTTTTAAATTTTCAGCAACTTTAAGACCTAAAATTCGTTGGAATTTATTAATAACACCTGTCATTCCTGTTCCGCTCGTTATTAAAATATCTTCTTCATTGGCATTTACATGATTTTTAATAATATTTCTGGCTTTATGATACGCTAATGTCATTACAGAGCCTGTAGTGGAAGTTTCTGTATGCGTATTAGCTACGAAAGGACCAAAAACATTTATTAATTTTTCTTCTATTGGCCTGTACATCCTGCCACTTGCAGTCCAATCGGTATAAATAATTTCTTTTTTACCGAAAGGGGATTGAAAAGTTTGATGAATTCCAACAATATTTTCTCTAAATGGTTGAAAATAGCGTTCTAATTCTGATAAATTAGAATGCTCTTTTGTGATATTTTTGTTCAATTTTTTATCTGAATTTGACTTAGAATCCTCGCTCATATAACCTCAGTTTAATGTTTAAAAATAAGAAACACGCTAATTTAAATAAAATTAGCGTGTTTCTATAACAATAAAAATCTATTTTATTTATAATTTGCTATTCCGCTTTTCAACCAATTATAGAACTCATCAACATCTGGTGTATATGCAACTGGTTCATTTAAATTTTCTTCATTTTGATTTAATAACACATAAAATGGCTGTGCATTTGTACCGTATTTAATAGTTTCTAATTCGCTCCATTTTTGACCAATATATCGTAATTTTTTACCCGGATTTAATTTAGAATCTATCTCCTCTCCTTCAGGTAATTTTCTTTTATCATCAACATATAAAGAAATTAATACTACATCATTTTTTAAAATGGTTAATACTTTATCTTTTACCCACACATTTTGTTCCATTTTTCTACAGTTTACACAAGCTTTTCCTGTAAAATCTAATAGTACCGGTTTATTCACTTTTTTAGCGTACGCTAACCCTTTATCATAATCATTAAAAGTTAAAATATCGTACGGTGCCATTAAATGAGCACCATCGGGTAACTCAGAAGCATTTTGATTCCCACCGCTTCCTAGTTTTGAAAATCCAACCCCATAAGGCGATTCACTGTAATGTTGTGGCGGTGGAAAAGCACTAATTAAATTTAGTGGTGCACCCCACAAACCCGGAATCATATAAATAGTAAATGTTAAGGTAATTAAGCCTAAACTTAATCTACCTACTGAAATGTGGTTTATTGGAGAATCATGCGGTAATTGTATTTTTCCGAATAAATAAAAGGTCAATGTTCCAAAAATAGCTATCCAAATTGCAACAAAAGCTTCACGTTCAAACCAATGTAAATCGAGCACCAAATCAGCATTTGATAAAAATTTAAATGCCAACGCTAATTCCAAAAATCCTAAAACAACTTTTACTGTATTTAGCCATCCTCCAGATTTTGGTAAGGAATTCATCCAGCCAGGAAAAGCAGCAAATAATGTAAATGGTATTGCCAATGCCAATGAAAAACCTAACATACCAACAATAGGTCCTATCTGGTTTCCACCAGCTGCAGCTTGTACTAATAATGTTCCTACTATTGGTCCTGTACAAGAAAACGACACAATTGCCAACGCTAATGCCATAAAAAAGATACCTATAATACCTCCTTTATCAGCTTGAGCATCCACTTTAGTTCCCCAAGAACTTGGCAGCACAATTTCAAAAGCACCTAAAAAGGAAATTGCAAAAATGACTAAAATCAAAAAGAAAATAATATTAAACCAAACATTTGTTGATAACGCATTTAACGCATCAGCACCAAAGAAAAAGGACACTAACCAACCTAAAGCTACATAAATTATGATGATGGAAACTCCATAAATAAACGCATTTCTAATTCCAAGGGCTTTTGTTTTACTTTGTTTGGTGAAATAGCTCACCGTCATTGGAATCATAGGAAAAACACAAGGAGTTAGTAAAGCTGCAAAGCCTGAAAAAAAGGCAATTAAAAAAATGCTTAATAAGGTTTTATCCGTTTTCTTTTTGGATGTCTTATTAATTACCGTTTCTTTTTTTACTTCTATTTTATTAGAAGCAGTTGTAATAGCAGAATTTGAAGGCAATGAAAAATTCAAATCTACATACGATGGTGGCAAACAACTTGTATCGTCACAAGTCATAAACTCAACTTCTCCTTTAATACTAAACGCTTTGTTTGATAATATTTTAATTTTTTGTTTAAAAGTTGCTTTGTTTTCAAAGAACTTAATTTTCATATTAAAAACTTTGTCGTCAATAGTATGTCCTTTTTCTTCAGAAGGTTTGCCTATTAACTCAAAATCTGAAGTTTTAGTAAACGTAAAAGCTGTTGGAATGGGTCCATCATCCGGAACATTTTGGGAGTATAGATGCCAATTGGTATCAATAGTTGCAGTAATTACTAAATTATACGTGCTGTCTGAAAGTTTTTCTGTGGAAGTAGCCCATTTTACAGGTGTGTAAATCTGACTAAATGCTGTAATACTAAATGCTGTGAAAAGTATTAGAAGAATATATTTTTTCATTTTTTTAAAGATAGTAAAAATAGATGGTTTCAAATTTAAACATTAATTATAATTATGTCGAGTTCAGATAATTTTTCTCTTATAAATAAAAGTTAAAGTTTTCTAAAGACACTTAAATTACTTTTAATAAAATCAAATTCTAGCTTGATACGTGTATAAATCAAAGTATCTTCCTTCTTTATTAATCAACTCTTCATGAGTACCTCGCTCTACAATTTTACCTTGTTCTATAACTAAAATTTGATTGGCCTGACGAATAGTACTTAATCTATGTGCAATTACAAAAGTAGTTCTTCCTGTTATCAATTCATGTAAGCTTTTTTGAATATAGGTTTCACTTTCTGTATCTAAATTTGAAGTAGCTTCATCTAAAATTATTATTTTAGGATTTGCTAAAATGGCACGAGCTATAGCAATTCGCTGACGTTGACCTCCAGAAAGTTTAACACCTCTTTCTCCTATTACCGTTTCTAATCCTTTTTCAAAACGATCTGTAAATTCATTTACATAAGATGCTTTTACTGCATTTTGAATTTCAGCTTCTGTGGCATCTGCTTTTGAGAATAAAATATTTTCTTTGATGGTTCCTTCAAACAAAAATTCATCTTGTAATACAACTCCTAAATTTTTTCGATAACTGTTTAATGATATTTTAGATAAATCAATTCCATCCAACGTTATTTTACCTGAGGTTGGATTTAAAAATATAGCCGCTAATCCTGCGATAGTTGATTTCCCAGAACCAGATGATCCCACCAAAGCAATTACATTACCTGGTTTAGCTTCAAATGAAATATTATGCAATACTTCATTTCCTTCTTCATAAGCAAAACTTACATTCGTAAACTTTATGTCTCCTTTTATATTTGACATTTTAATATTTCTAACCAAAGGGTCATCTTCTGGAGTCATATTCATAATTTCTTCAGTTCTGTCTAATCCAGCAAAAGATTCAGTTAATTGGCTTCCAATATTACTCATTTGTACAATTGGGGCAATCATAAATCCCAAATACAAAGTAAACGCCAAAAAATCACCAAAAGTCATGGTTCCTCCAATTATAAAATAACCGCCCATTCCCATAATTCCAGCAGTTGCCAAGCCTAATAAAAGTGTAGACGAGCTAGTTAATAAAGCGGTAGAAGTAAGACTCTGTTTAACATTTAAAAATAGTTTTTCTACGCCTTTTTCAAAAGTTTTAATTTCTTGGTTTTCAGCATTAAATCCTTTTATTACTCTAACACCACTTAGGGTTTCAGTTAATCTGCCAGTTACTTCAGCATTAATAATGGCTCTTTTTTTGAAAATTGGACGAATATAACTGAATGCCTTTAATGCTATAATTGCAAAAATACTGACAGGAACCAAAACATATAAAGTCATAATCGGACTTATTTTAATCAATAATATTAACGAAACAACGGAAGTTAATGTTCCTCCAATAAGTTGAACCAAACCAGTGCCTATTAAATTTCGAACTCCTTCAACATCCGTCATAATTCGTGAAACTAAAGCTCCAGATTTATTGTTATCAAAATAACTAATAGGCAAGGATAGTATTTGTTTTTGAACTTGAACACGAAGTCTAGAAATTAAATATTGAGCTTCTACACTTAACAATCTAGTTAGTAAAAATGAAGTTATGGATTGCACCACAATTGCCGCAACTACCACTAATAACAGTATTTTTAATTGATGCATGTTTTTATTTACGATAACATCATCCATTAAATATTTACTGGCTCCGGGCAATATCAGTCCAGATAATCGGCTAATAATAATTAAAACAAGCCCAACCAAAAGGATGCCTTTTCTTGGCCAAATAAAGGTTTTAAATGCTTGAGTTATGGTTACTTTATTTTTAGTTGTTTTCATATTTAAAAATTAATGTGGCAATATATTAATACTATTTCTTAATTGCTAGCTTGTTACTTGTTAATAATACAAGGTATGTAAATTAAAAAATAGATGAAATTTTATCAATAATTACAACAACAAAGAAATTTTAAAACTTTTTTTATCAGTTCAACTATTTGAACCCTTAATTTTTAATAAAAACTTAAAAATGTTGACTATCAGAATATAAAGAATAAATTACTCAATTATTTTAATTGATTTCAATAAATTTGATGACGAAATAGTTTAAAAAACTACTTCCTAAAATAATGTCGTTCCTTCTTTCTTAAAACCTCAATTACAAATAATTATGTTTAAAATTATAGATAAAGAATTTCTTTCTGAAAATGTGGCAAAATTGGTTATAGAAGCACCTTATATTGCCAAAAGCAGAAAAGCCGGTCATTTTATTATTTTAAGAATAAACGAAAATGGCGAAAGAATTCCCTTGACTATATCTGATGCTGATATAGAAAAAGGGACCATTACGCTAATTGTTCAACGAGTTGGTGTTTCATCGCACAAATTATGCGCTATGAATATTGGAGATATTATTTTAGATGTTGTAGGTCCACTTGGCAAAGCAACTCGTATTTCTAAAGTTGGAACCGTTTTATGCGCTGGTGGTGGTGTTGGAGTTGCTCCACTTTTTCCAATTGTTCAGGCTATGAAATTAGCAGGAAATAGAGTTGTAATTGTTCTTGCTGCCAGAAATAAAGATTTGGTTATTCTTGAAGATAAAATGAGGGAATATTCTGACGAACTGATTATTATGACAGATGATGGCTCAAAAGGTAAAAAGGGATTAGTTACGCAAGGAATGGAAGAAGTAATTGAACGAGAAAAAGTTGATGAAGCTATTGTTATTGGTCCCGCTGTTATGATGAAATTTGCAGCGCTAACCACTAAAAAATATAACATTCCAACATTGGCAAGTTTAAATACTATTATGGTTGACGGAACAGGAATGTGCGGAGCTTGTAGAGTCTCTGTTGGTGGAAAAACTGAGTTTGTTTGTGTACATGGACCAGAATTTGATGCTCACAAAGTAAATTTTGATGAAATGTTAAGCCGATTAAACGCTTATAAAGATAAAGAGACTGCAAATTATCAAGAATATTTAAAAGAGTTGGAATTAGTTTTATCCAATTAAAACAATATAAAAAATACTACCCTAAATCATTCATAAAATGGAATCAGATTTAAACAAAGCATATTATAAAAGCGAACGCAAAACAGATTGGAGAGATAAACTTCGCAAAGAAATAAAAAGTAAAGATCGTGCAAATCTCACAAGAGTTCGCATGCCAGAAGCCGATCCAAATATTAGAAATAAAAGCAATATTGAAGTCAACAAAGGATTAACTCTAGAAATGGCTTTAAAAGAATCACACCGCTGCTTAGATTGTGTTGTGCCCACATGCATTAATGGTTGCCCTGTTGGCACCAACATTCCAAAATTTGTAAAATATTTAGAATTAGGAGATATTGCAGGTGCCGCAAAAGTACTAAAGGAAAACAATTCATTGCCTGCAATTTGTGGAAGAGTATGCCCTCAAGAAATACAATGTGAAGCAGAATGTACCTACGTAAAAAAAATGAGTAAGGAAGGTGCTGCAATTGGTTATTTAGAAAGATTTGTAGCAGACTATGATCGTGAAAATGGAGAGTCAACACTTCCAACAATGGCAAAACCTAATGGAATAAAAATGGCCGTTGTGGGTTCAGGTCCTGCAGGCTTAACTGTTGCCGGAGAATTGGCAAAATTTGGTTATGATGTTACCGTTTTTGAAGCATTACACGATTTAGGAGGTGTTTTAAAATATGGCATTCCCGAATTTCGTCTGCCAAAATCTATTGTTGATTTTGAAATAAACACCATCAAACAAATGGGCGTAAAATTTGTAACCAACTTTATTGTTGGGAAAACTGCAACAATTGAAGATTTAAGAAATGAAGGATTTATGGCATTTTTTATTGCTTCTGGTGCCGGTTTACCAAATTTCATGAATATTCCAGGAGAAAATTTTAGTGGTATACAAAGTGCTAATGAATATCTGACCCGAGTGAATTTAATGCACGGTTCTAATAAAAATTATGATACCCCTGTACATTCTGGTAAAAATGTTGTGGTTGTTGGTGGTGGAAACACAGCAATGGATTCTGTAAGAACAGCGAAACGTTTAGGAGCTGAAAGAGCTATAATTATGTACAGACGCTCTCAAGAAGAAATGCCCGCACGAGCTGAAGAAATAAAACATGCTATGGAAGAAGGTGTAGAATTTATAAATCTTACTTCTCCTATTGAATATTTTGCAGATGATAAAGGACATGTAAATAAAATGAAAGTTCAAAAAATGGAATTAGGAGAACCTGATGCTTCTGGTCGAAGACGACCTATAGCAATTGAAGGGTCTAACTTTGAGATTGATGTTGATACTGTTGTAATTGCAGTTGGAGTATCTCCAAACCCAATTATTCAACAAAGTATGCCAGAGCTTGAAATTACTAAATGGAACACCATAAAAGTTGATGAACATATGATGACATCTGTAGAGGGAATTTTTGCCGGAGGAGATATTGTGAGAGGTGGTGCCACAGTAATTCTTGCTATGGGAGATGGCAGAAAAGCTGCAAAAGGAATGCATCTTTATGCCCAATCTGAAGTAATGGCTGAAGCTTAATTGATTTTAATAAAAAATTGAGGAATATTATGGCTCAACACAAAAAGTTGTGGAGTAACAAAAAAAGTTAGAGTTTTGGAGTTTAAAAATCATTATGTATACAACTGATTTATTAGCCATAATTAAATTATTACTTCCTGAAGTTTTAATCACTCATT
>Ga0209633_10000250_pt1 | contig 64973 bp, 44 predicted proteins | sample Cruoilmetagenom1_FD_187290 | JGI IMG/M metagenome (GOLD analysis project Ga0209633, IMG submission 187290) | Oil polluted marine microbial communities from Coal Oil Point, Santa Barbara, California, USA - Sample 1 (SPAdes) (version 2) | ecosystem: Environmental > Aquatic > Marine > Oil seeps ... | reverse complement strand
AAATCTGAAAAAGATAAAGGAGTTTTACTAACTTTAACCTATCCTTTAACAAAAGAAAATGAATAAACATGCCATTGCCATAATTGATGATCATTTGCTTTTTGCGCAATCGCTAAAAAGTCTTATCGATACTTTTGATGGATTTGAAGTTACCCATCAGGCCAATAATGGGAAGGCGTTTATTGAAGAATTAAAAAAGAGTACTAAGTTGCCTGAAATAGCCTTAATGGATTTGAATATGCCCATCATGGATGGTGCAGAAACAACCTATTGGCTCCAAAAGAATTTTCCCAGTATCAAAGTATTAGCATTGTCTATGGATGATGATGAAAATTCTATTTTAAAAATGATCAGAAACGGGGCCAAAGGTTATTTACTAAAAGATATTCATCCTGATATTTTATTAGAAGCGTTGCAGAGTGTTCTTAATGAGGGATTCTATCATACCAAAAGAGTTTCCAATACACTGATTAGTTCTCTGCATACCGATAATAAGAAAAAACCCAAAATTGAGCTTTTGGAAAGAGAGCTTGAATTTTTAAAACTGGCAAGTACGGAAATGACCTATAAAGAAATTGCGAATGTCATGAATTTGAGCCCTAAAACAATAGATGGATATCGGGAACAGTTATTTAAAAAATTAGATATGAAAAATAGAGTTGGTTTGGTTATTTATGCCATTAAGAACGGGATCGTTTAAGTATCCAGATTGATCTCCTCACCTACTTCTAAACTAAATATTCTTCTAAAAAAATGTACTGCTATATATAGAATTGGTGTATCTAAAAAGGCCACCATTACTTTAAACAAAAATCCATTTAGTAATAGTTTCGCAAATAGGTTCCATTCTATCACGCCAAAAGAACACAGTAAAAATAGTACTGAAAAAGTATCTAAGAATTGTGAAGTTACTGTCGAAAAGTTATTGCGCAACCAAAGATGTCTCCCCTTGGTTACTTTTTTCCAATAATGATAAATTTTAATATCGACAAACTGTGCCAGTAAGTAAGCAATCATTGATGAAAATACGGCAATAATTGAAAGCCCGAAAACTTTTGAGAATACAGAATCATCTACAGGTGACCATATGGTTGCAGGTACCATATCTGAAACATATATGATCAATAGTGAAAAAAAGGATGCAAAAATACCAGCTATTACAACCTGGTTTGCCTTTTTCTTTCCATAGATCTCTGAAATTAAATCTGTTACAAGAAAGGTTAGCGGATAAGGCAAAATCCCCACTGAAATTTCAAAGGTATATATTCCAAAAAAATCCCAGGAAAAAAATTTCTGAAAAATTAAATTAGAAACTACTAGTGAAGTTATAAATAGTGCCGCTAAAATTAAATAAATTCTATAAGCCAATAATTTTTGGGGTAGTTTCATATTTACGAAAGTATAAAATAATTGTTAAAAACAATTTTTCTACTTTTGTATTATAATTAATAATCAATCGACACATGCACGCATATATTTTTCCCGGTCAGGGAGCTCAGTTTTCGGGAATGGGTTTAGAACTTTATGAAAGATCATCCATTGCTCAAGAACTGTTTGAAGAAGCGAATAATATTTTAGGCTTTTCTATTACAGATATTATGTTCGAAGGCACTGATGAACAACTAAAAGAAACCAAAGTAACCCAACCTGCTATTTTTTTACATTCAGTGGCCTTGGCAAAAACCTTAGGAGAAAGTTTTAATCCGCAAATGGTAGCCGGCCACTCGTTGGGGGAATTTTCTGCGTTGGTTGCCAATAACGTCCTGAGCTTTCAAGAGGCATTACAATTAGTTTCACAACGGGCATTGGCTATGCAAAAAGCCTGTGAATTGAAGCCTTCAACTATGGCAGCGGTATTAGGTTTAGATGATGCTGTTGTTGAAAAAGTTTGTGCTAAAACCGATGGAATTGTCGTGGCAGCAAATTATAATTGTCCAGGACAATTAGTGATTTCGGGTGAGATTGAAGCCGTCAATAAAGCGTGTGAATCTATGCTTGAAGAAGGAGCAAGAAGAGCATTGCTATTACCTGTTGGTGGTGCCTTCCACTCACCATTAATGGAACCTGCCCGTGAAGAATTGGCAACTGCAATAGAAAATACAACCTTTAATGAACCCATCTGTCCTATTTATCAAAATGTTACGGCTAGTGCAGTAAATAACGCTACTGATATTAAAAAGAATTTAATGGCACAATTAACTGCTCCTGTGCGTTGGACCCAATCTATGCAACAAATGATCATGGACGGAGCCACTGAATTTACTGAAGTTGGCCCGGGTAAGGTATTACAGGGCTTGATGCGAAAAATTGATAGAAATGTCACCGCTAACGGTGCTATACTTCAAGAACAACAATAATGAGTATCGGAACTGTACTTACCAGCATTAGAAATAATATTGCCACGGTAACATTTTACCACCCGGCGAGTAATTCGTTTCCGGTAGCATTACTTAACAAATTAATTGAAAATATCGACCGCTTAAGTAATGATGATACAATACACATTATTATTTTAGAAAGTGACGGTCATAAAGCATTTTGTGCCGGTGCATCTTTTGATGAACTTTCAGCTGTTTCCAACCTTGAAGAGGGAAAACAGTTTTTTTTAGGTTTCGCTAATTTAATCAATGCCATGCGTACATGTAAAAAATTGATCATTGGCAGGGTTCAAGGAAAAGCCGTTGGCGGGGGTGTTGGTATCATTGCGGCAACCGATTACTGTTTTGCTACTGAAAAAGCGGATATTAAATTATCTGAACTTACTATTGGTATCGGCCCTTTTGTTATTGAGCCGGCCATTAAACGTAAAATAGGTGTTTCTGCGTTTAGTAAACTAACGTTGGATGCTACAGATTGGCATACCGCGTATTGGGCAAAGGAAAAAGGCTTGTTTTCAAGGATTTTTGAAACAAATAGAGATATGGATGAATATATAGCTATTTTGACTCAAAAGTTAGCGAGTTACAATCCTGAAGCATTGATGGCACTAAAAAAAATACTTTGGGAAGGTACTGAAAATTGGGATGAACTTCTCAAAGAAAGAGCTGCAATAAGTGGTCAATTAGCTTTATCGGATACTACAAAAAAAGCACTTCAAGAATTTAAAAAATGAACGTGACTGCACTTTTAATACTCCTTCAAGTCGAAGATATTAAAGAAAAAATTGAAAATGCTCCCGATAGTAGCTATGAAATTGGAGTTTTAATTGGCACTTATTTACCTTTTGTGGTGCTGGTAATTTTTGCATACATTATCTATTATCGGATGAAAAATCGAAAAGATTTGGACGAGTAATCGAATTGATGATTATTAAATTTACAAATTACCATTGTTTTTACACACTATTCTTATGTAAGGAATAATTCATACCTTCCGCTACATATTATTAACGCTAATCTTAAATAGTATGCAGCTCACTCAAGTCAAACCCTCCCAAGAGCAGATGGCGGTACTAATGGCATATCCTAAAGATATACCAATAGTTATGGTAAACATTCTGAAATTCAACTCTAAAACAGAAAATGGAAATGAAACCGGCCAGGAAGCTTATGCCCGTTATTTTAAAAATGTGCAACCTTTCGTGGTAGAATCTGGTGCTAAATTAATCTGGAAAGGTGACGTTGCAGTAACTGTCATTGGAGATTCTGATGATCAGCCTGATATGATTTTTTTAGTAGAATATCCGTCGGTTACAAATTTTTTAGAGATGGTTTCAAATCCTGAATATCAAAAAGTTGCAGCCGATAGGGCTATTGCCTTAAAATATGGCGGATTAATAGCTTGCCAAACTACGTCCTAATGAAAAATGTACAAACACACTTTCGCACTTGTAATCTTTGTGAAGCCATGTGTGGATTAGAAATTAACTATAGCGAAAACAAAATTATATCTATTAAAGGAGATAAAAATGATGTGTTCAGCAAGGGGCACATTTGCCCGAAAGCTGTTGCCTTGAAAGATGTATATTATGACCAGGACCGGCTTAAAACTCCTATCAAAAAAACCATAAACGGTTGGCAACAAATTTCCTGGGAAGAAGCCTTTGATGAAGTTACCGAGAAATTAAAAACCATTCAAAAAAGTTATGGTACTAATGCCGTAGGTGTCTATAGAGGAAATCCCAATGTACATAATTTAGGTTTATTGCTGTATAGCTCTCCTTTTATTAAGAGTTTACAAACTCAGCAAAAATACAGTGCTACTTCCGTTGACCAATTACCTCATCACATTGCATCATTATTAATGTTTGGACATCAAATGATGATTCCGATACCTGATATCGATAATACAGATTTTATGTTAATTATGGGTGGTAATCCTGCAGTTTCCAATGGAAGTATGATGACTGCCCCCAACTTTTCTAAGCGCATCAAAGACATTATTAAACGTGGTGGAAAAGTGATAAATGTTGATCCCAGGTTTACCGAAACTTCTAAAATTTGCAGCGCACATCATTCAATAAAACCCGGTAAAGACGCGCTACTATTATTATCCTTAATACACGTCATTTTTGATGAAAAACTAGATAAAAAAGGGCATTTAGCCTCTCATTGTAATGGTTGGGATGAAATTGAAAAACTCGTAAGAGATTACCCACCAAAAAAGACGGCTGCATTAATAGGAATTCAAAAAACCGAAATAATACAACTCGCAAGAGATTTTTCAAATGCTGAATCCGCAGTTTGTTATGGACGCCTTGGGCTTTCAACACAAGAATTTGGAGGTATGTGCCAATGGTTAGTGAATGTTTTAAATGCTATTACCGGAAACTTAGATACAATAGGAGGAGCTATGTTTACGCTTCCGGCAATTGACCTGGTAGGGATGGCTAAACAACATGGTAAAACAGGCACTTTTAACAGGAAACAAAGCAGGGTACACAAGCTACCTCAATTTACAGGAGAATTCCCTGTCGCTACGCTAGCAGATGAAATTCTAACTGAAGGAGATGGTCAAATTAAAGCAATGATCACTATTGCCGGAAACCCTGTATTGTCAACTCCAAATGGAAGGCAATTGGAAAAAGCTTTTGAAAAATTGGAGTATATGGTGGCTATCGATATCTATATAAATGAAACTTCAAGGTTTGCTGATATTATTTTGCCCTCTACTACAGGTTTGGAAACTGCTCATTATGATTTGGCCTTTCATCAATTGGCCATCCGAAATACAGCAAAATATAATGACCCTTTATTTGATAAAGAGAATGATCAACGCCATGATTGGGAAGTTTTGAATACACTCACAGAAAAAATGACAGGACAAAAAAATCCCGCAACTCCCGAAATGATGTTAGATCATTTGTTACAGTATAGTCCTTATAAGGATAAGAATATTTCCATTAAAATGTTGCGTGAAAATCCTCACGGAATTGATTTTGGTCCTTTGCAATCTTGCCTCCCAAATCGATTGTTCACCAATAGCAAAAAAGTAGAACTTGCTCCACAACCTTTTTTAGATGATTTAAATCGACTAAAAAAACAAATCAGTATATGGCAAAAAGAAGTAAAAACCGATTATCCTTTTGTTTTAATTGGTCGCCGTCATTTACGAAATAATAATTCCTGGATGCACAATTCAAAACTATTAATGACCGGAAGAGAACGTTGTACACTGTTAATGCATCCTGAAGATGCACAAGAATTACACTTAAATGACCTTCAAAAAGTAACGATAAGTTCTCATATGAACAGTGTTCAAATCCCGATAGAAATTACAAATGAAATGAGACGAGGCGTTGTAAGTATGCCTCATGGATTTGGTCACAATCGAAAAGGAATCAAGCTAAAATTGGCCCAGGAAAAACCCGGGGTTAGTATTAACGATTTAACAGATAATACTAAAATTGATACGTTGACAGGCAATGCAGATTTTAGTGGAACAAGAGTAAAAATTGAAGCTTAAAACTGGATTATAGATTTTATTTGCGCATCAATTCACTCGGTTTAATACCAAACCTACTTTTAAATTTTTCACTAAAATAAGATGGGCTTGAAATACCAACTTCATATTGTACTTCACTAATAGTTTTAAATTTTCTTTGTTCAATTAGTTTATAAGCTTCTCTTAATTTAATTTCTAAAATAAATTTGATAGTTGTAAGGCCAGTTTGTTCAATTAAAATTCTCGATAATTGCCGTTGACTATAGTTCATTTCCTTAGCTAAATCATCAACTTTATAATTCTCATTAGATAAATTATCCCGTACTGTTTTTTCAATTTCTGCAAGCAATTTATCGGCATGCGTTTCTATCGTATCTTTAGTAGGCTTAGTTGATGATGCTATTGAAAGCTTAAGTTCACTGCTATTTTTTAAAAGGTTGTTAATTCTAACAATTAATTCTTCTTTATTAAAAGGTTTTGTAATATAATCATCAATTCCTATTGAAAACCCTTTAATTTTGTCTTCAGACAACGTTTTTGCGGTAACCAAAATAAACGGAATAGTATCATATTCTGCTAAAGATTTTAGAAATTTCTTAAATTCATAACCATCTATTTTAGGCATCATTACGTCTGAAGCTACCAGATCAAAAACTTGTTTTTTTGCTTGTTCAATACCTTCTGTCCCATTAAAAGCAAAAGTGCAATTATAGTACGGGCTTAATATTTCCTTGAGATAGTTGTTCATTTCTATGCTGTCTTCAACAATTAAAATTGAAGGCCTACTTTTATCAAAAAAATTATCTTCTTTTACTTCAATCAATTCTAAATTATTACTCTTGATTGAAAATTCTTCTTCACTATCTTCAATATGCATATTTTCAGAAAGTGGCAACGTAAATTGGAATGTACTTCCTTTTCCTACTTCACTTTTAACAATTAGATCGCCATACAAAAATTGGGCAAAATCTCTTGCTAATAATAGCCCTATCCCAATACCGCCTATAGATTTATTATTTTTCGATTGGTAAAAACGACTAAATATGCGTTCCTGGTCTTCTTTATCTATCCCATGGCCAAAATCAATAACTTTGATTATGAGGTTATTGTCAAGTAATTCTGCATTAAAAATTACCTTTGAATTGCTATTGGAAAATTTAATAGCATTAGAAATTAAATTTGTAAGTATTTTTTCAACTTTGCCGGCATCAAGGCCGATAATGTAATTGCTTGGAATTTTAGATTTATAAACTAATTCTATATTTCTTGTACTTGCCAATACATCAAACGAACAAAAAGTACTTTTTAAAAACTCATTTAAATCTTTAGAAACAATTTTTAATGACATTTTATGATCTTCAAACTTCAATAAATTTAATATTTCATCTGCATCAAAAATTACCTTTTTACTGTTCATCAAGGCATTATCAATATACCCTTTTATTTTCAGGTTATCATTTGCTTCCTCACCTATTAAATTTAAGTAACCGTTAATTAAAGTAAGTGGTGTTCTAATTTCATGAGATATATTTTCTAAAAACGAAGTTCTTACTTGATTAAACTCATACTCCTTTTCATAAGCTACTTCAATTTTTCTTTTCTTATTTCTTTGAGCATAATATATCCACTGAAACAATAACAATACTCCGAATAGGCTTGAAAAACCATATAGTAACAAGTACTTATTTTTATTCTTTTGTTCTTCAATTATAAGTTGCTGATGTTTTATTTCATTTTCTTTTTCAACAGTTTCAAACTTTCTTCCATAGGCTATCATTAAATCATTATTCTGATTTTTTAATAAAGAATCAGAGATGGCTGCTCTTTTTTCAGCATAGTATAGTGCCTTATTATTATCACCAAAATTTCTATACACTTCACTGGTAAGCTTATTTTTATCAATGTATAACGGCCTAATACTTTCTTCCGAAAACGTATTATATAAAGTATCCATATAAGCTTTTGCCTTTTCATTTTGATCCATTTTTACTAAGACGTTCATAAGTTCTATATAAGGCTCAGATGCTTTTACATTGGCATCGCTATTATATTGCAAAGCTTTTTGAAAATTTTTCACTGCCAAATTATATTCACCATATTTTGAAAAAACCCTCCCTTTGTATAAATGCCCTAAAGCAGCGTAGTTCGGCTGTTTTGTTTGTAAAGCCCTATTTATCGACAAATCTGCATATTTAATTGCTTTTTCTTTTGTGTCAACCACTAAAGATAACTTCATATACAAATAAATATAATCAGTATCTTTTTGCAGATCATCATAAAAGACTTTAATTGAATTATATTCATCTAAGGCCTTGAACATATACATTTTTGCCAGTTCAAACTCATCAATAAAATAATAATTCAACGCAATGTTTTGAAATAGTAAAGAAACATTAATTGTGTCGCTAGCATCCTTAGCTAAAATCAATGCCTTATTATAGTAATTTGTAGATAACTGGAATTGCTTTTCACTGGCTTTTATCACTCCCAATAAACTATTTGTCAAAATTTTAAAATATTCATTGTCAATTTTATACGCAATCTCCTGGCATTTGATCATATATTTTTTAGCAGAATCATAATCATATATAATTTTATAATGTAGTCCTAGGGCATGGTTAGCCTCCATAATTAGTTCTTCATTATTACTTTCTTCAGCATAATATAGCGATTGACTAGCGTGAAAATATGTGGAATCTACATTTGACGTTTCAAAAGATCTATCTACATGAAATCTTGCTTTTTCTTCTAATTTTTTTCTTGAATTATCTATTTCAGAATCTATTTGAGCAGATAAGGTCCATGTAAAAATTAGTGCTAAATTAAATATGAATTTCATTGATGATATCACTATTTGATCAAACTATAAAATTGACTTTTTTCAAATGTATGCATTATCTCTAATAAGAAACTAAAATGTCCAACTAAAGCAATACAATGTCCAATTACAGAAAGCTAAAAAATAGTATAGTTTATATATTTGCCACGCTCGATACAGATATGCGAGTAACCTTCATATTATATTGTTATGAAAAAGAAAAATAATTATTAGGGTTAATTGTTTAGAGTTTCTAGGAGAGACGAAGTAAACATAATTTTCTCTCCTTTTTTCGTCCTCTCCTGGATTTCTAAATTTTTCTTATAATATATATGTCCAATATATACATAAATTATCTGACAGCTTACCATTTTTATGAAAATTGATGTAAAAAATTGTATTCAACATTTTTTTACTGAAAGAAAAAAGGGATTTCCCCGACAAAATTCTAAATACTAAATTTTCTAAAAAATGATATCTAAGCAGTTCTTAACTATTTTATGTTGCTTTTTGATAACTACGGCATCTGCACAATTTAAAAATTCTAAAAACTTACCTTTTACCTGGAAAACAGATACTATAAAACATTCTGTCGACCTCTCAGAAATTCAAATCGTTTTACCAAAAGGCTCTTTCCCTACCTTAGATTATCCAATATTTGTCAATAAATCAGAAGGGCTACAAATGTTCTTTGCACAAGAACCCGTAATTGTAGTTGAGATTGATGGTTTTGCAAAAGCATATCCGTTGAACATATTGACAATGCATGAAATATCAAATGACCTACTCAGTGAAATTCCTATTTTGGTAACCTACTGCCCATTGTGTAATTCAGGAATTGTTTATAATCGCGTCTTGGATTACAATGGACAAAAAGAAATATTAGAATTTGAAGCATCGGGTATGTTACGAAATAGCGATATGGTTATGTTGGATAGAAAGACAGAGACGTTATGGCAACAACTTATGGGAACAGCCATTGTAGGCACTTATAATGAAGCTCAGCTAGATGTCATACCATCTTTAATTATTTCGGTTAACGAATTTTTCACACGGTATCCCAATGGTAAGATCCTTTCTAAAGAGACCGGATTTACAGAAGTCGAAAAAAGATATGGATATAATCCTTATACGAAATATGATGAAAAAGTAAATCCTTTACAACGATATTTTGACAGCAATAGGGTAGACAAGCGCCTACCTGCAATGGAGCGCGTTGTTGATATTGAACATAACGGTGAGTATAAAGTGTATAGCTTTAGCAGCGTTGCAAAAAAAGGTGTTATTAATGATACTTTTGAATCAAATAAAATAGTGCTTTTTTACAAATCCGGTACCGTGTCAATTTTAGATGAAAATGATATTTCTACTTCTAAAAGTGTTGGCTCTGTAACCGTTTTTAATGCTATTATTGATACCCAATTATTAACTTTTAAAAAGAGGAACGGCGCTTTTATTGACAATCAAACAAAATCGAAATGGGATATTACAGGTAGTTGCTACGAAGGAGAACTTCAAGGCAAACAATTACAAATTGAACCTCATAGCAACCACTTCGCTTTTGCCTGGTTGGCGTTTCATCCTGATAGCGAAATTTATAAAAAATAAATTGTAAATCGACATCACTAACCACCAAATCATTCTATGTCAATCTATCTTGCAGAATTTTCTCCAGGAATTTACAGCGATTTTTAATTGGGGTATAAAAACATCCAAAAAAACATGTCAAGCATTAGAAGATAAAATAAACCTTGCCACAACTTTTGCGTAAAATCAATTCGTAGTTTCTTCGTTCTCGTGTGCTCTTAAATCTTTACTCAAATCTAATGTTCTAAAAGATGGAGAAACAATCCCTGTAGTTAAAACGGTAATTAAGGTCATTGTTCCACCAAAAACCACTGCCGTAACAGTTCCCATTAATTTTGCTGTTAATCCGCTTTCAAAAGCTCCTAATTCGTTTGAAGAGCCTATAAACATCGAGTTTACAGAAGCAACTCTCCCTCGCATGTTATCTGGAGTTTTTAGTTGTAAAATAGTTTGTCTGATAACCATGGATACTCCATCAGTAACTCCGCTAAAAAATAATGCAACAATAGAAATCCAAAATATTGTAGATAATCCAAAAATAATAATACACACTCCAAATCCAAAAATCGCAACCAATAGTTTCATTCCTGCATTTTTACTAATAGGTACATATGCCGTTATAAACATCGTTAAAAAAGCTCCAATAGCCGGAGCTGCCCTTAAAGCACCAAATCCTTCGGGGCCAACTTTTAAAATATCCTGAGCATAAATAGGTAACAACGCGACTGCACCACCAAAAAGTACCGAAATCATATCTAAGGTTATGGCACCAAAAATCGCTTTAGAATTGTATACAAATTTAACACCTTCTTTTAAACTTTGTAAAACCGGCTCCCCTATTTTTGGATTTAAAATTGGTTTTTTTTGTATAAAAAACACAAAAAATAACGATAGTAAAACCAATCCAAAAACAATACAGAGAGACCAATGAACACCAATCCAAAGAATTGAAAAACCTGCAAAACCTGGTCCCAAAACAGATGCAATTTGCCACGTTGAACTACTCCAGGTAGCTGCATTTGGGTATAATTTTTTAGGAACAATTAAGGCTATTAATGAAAATATGGTGGGACCAAAAAACGAACGTAAAAAACCACCAAAAAAAACCAGCCCGTAAATAGTATATAAAACTGCATTTTTTGACCAACCTTCAATAAATTCTGGCCAAGTCAATAAAAATAATCCCAAACTAATTAAGGAAAAAGCTGCAATACAGGTTGCTAGTAAGTTTCTTTTTTCTTTCTGATCAACAATATGACCAGCAAATAGTGCCATAGAAACTGCCGGAATAACCTCCATCAAACCGATAATTCCAAGCGATAATGGATTTTTAGTGAGACTATATACTTGCCATTCAATAATAATAAATTGCATTGACCACCCAAAAATCAACAAGAATCTAACTAACAAGAAAATATTGAATTCTTTAATTCTTAAGGAGGCATACGGATCTTTCTTGCTCATTTTTAATTATCCCAATTTCATATCCATTAAAATAGAAAATGCATTCTTAATATCTGTTTCTTTTACAACTATGGTAATTTCATGTGTGGTAGATATGACTTCCTGAACAGGTATATCTGCCCATGCCAACTGTTTTAAAATAAAATAATATATGCCCGATTGCTCAACGTTAGATCTAGGCAGTTTTATGGTAATAGAAGCCAAATTTGTTATTGAATACAAGATAACTTCATCCTTAAAGATTTTATCAATTTTCTCTTTTAGTTTTTTACTAATAACAATATTAGTTTCAAAAACTCCTTGCGATATGGTAAAAAAATTGTCACTATCATTCCCAATATCATTTAGCAACCTCACTATCTTTTGAATTAAGGTAGAAGTGTTTTTAAAGGTATAATCACATAGGTCTGACCGCATGATAAAATCACCCGAAGAGAGTGCAATTTTTTTTATATTTCTTCTGGTTTTTAAAACACTTGAAGGCGACAATCGATTTATAGCCATCATAATGGCACCGTCTTTAATTTCCTTTTTCAATACCTTTTCTACCTCCGGCTTAATTATTCGTGCCAATGATGATACATTGATCAATTTGTCATATAATGCCTCCTCAATAAAAGGGGTTTTGTTAATAATGGTTGTAACTGCCTGCTGAATTGTCCTCATGTTTAAATTTAAACTTATTGTTATAATTTGTAAAAATAGATTAAAAAGTTGCATATAAAAGCCAACCAGCTAATTTTTGTATAAAATTTTAGCAATATGATAGTTTTAAAATTTGGAGGAACTTCCGTTGGAAATGTAGCAAATATTAAAAAAGTAGCAACAATCGTTAACTCATATAAGGAGAAAAAAATGATTGTGTTATCGGCTGTATCGGGAACGACGAATACATTGACAACCATAAATGACTTAGTAGCTGCCAATAAAAAAGAGGAGGCTTTACTGGTAATAAATGAGTTGGAGTTCTCATATCATGTATTAGTTAATGAACTATTCACATCAGAATACTATCAGTTAAAGGCATTGACTTTTGTTAAAAATTGTTTTGATCATATTTGTTCATTAGCACGAGAAAACGCTGAAAACGATAAAATCATCTTGGCTCAAGGTGAAATTATATCTACTAATTTGTTTCAACTATATCAAATGGAACTCGGAAATGAATCTAAACTCATTTCGGCCTTAGATTTTATGTATATTGACAGGCATGGTGAGCCTGATACAGAAACCATTAAAATCAAACTAAGCAACATTCTAAGTCAAGAAAATACTGATACTTATATAACACAAGGCTACATTTGTACAAATAGTATTGATGAAATAGATAACCTCAAAAGAGGAGGAAGTGATTATACCGCTTCGTTGATTGGCGCTGCAATAAACGCTTCAGAAATTCAAATTTGGACGGACATAGATGGTATGCATAATAACGACCCAAGATATGTAGAAAATACCTTTTCGATTGACGAAATATCTTTTGATGAGGCAGCCGAATTGGCCTACTTTGGGGCAAAAATATTACATCCGCAAAGTATTATTCCAGCGCAAAAAAATAAAATTCCTGTGTTGCTAAAAAACACCTTCAATCCGGATGACACCGGAACAATTATTAAAAATTGTGAAAATAGTCAAGGTGTGAGAGCCATTGCAGCCAAAGATGGGATCATTGCCATAAAAATTAAATCCTATAGAATGCTAATGGCCTATGGTTTTTTGAAAAAAATATTCGAAGTTTTTGAAAAATACCAAACTGCAATCGATATGATAACTACTTCTGAAATTGCAGTATCACTCACAATTGATGATGCGAGGCATTTAACCCAAATTACGAACGAATTACTTGTTTTTGGGAAAGTTGAAGTTGATAAACAAATGAGCATCATCTGTTTATCTGGTAATTTTTCCCAAAGTGGAAAAGGCATTAGTGCATCGGTAATAAATTGCTTAAAAGATATTCCTATCAGAATGATATCATATGGTGGCAGTAATTATAATATGTCACTGTTGGTTGCTACAGAAGATAAAATAAATGCCTTGAATTTATTAAATGAAGGGCTGTTTGTACAAAAACAACTTCAAGAGATACAAATTTAATCGATAATATCGGTTAATTTTTGAAACTCCGTTTTGGCATCTTTCCCTCCGTAAAGGATACTATAAACGGTGTCAATAATAGGGGTTTTCGCTCCGTTTTTATCGTTCAATTCATAGGCGCTTTTTGTAGCATAATACCCTTCGGCAATCATACTCATTTCTAACATGGCCGATTTTACCGTATAGCCTTTTCCTATCATATTGCCAAACATTCTATTTCTACTAAAGACGGAATAACCGGTAACGAGCAAGTCACCCAAATACGCAGAGTTATTAATGTTCCGTTTCATCTTGTGCACTTTTTTTATAAAACGTTTCATTTCCCGAATTGAATTTGACATTAATACCGATTGAAAATTATCCCCATAACCCAAGCCATGTGCAATACCTGCAGCAATGGCATAAATATTTTTAAGCATTGCGGCATATTCTGTACCAATAATATCATCTGAAATTTTAGTTTTAATATATCTGCTTGAGAGGTTATCCGCAATATATTGGGCCTTTTTTTCGTCTCTACAGGCAATGGTTAAATAAGATAGACGTTCCAAGGCTACTTCTTCTGCATGGCAAGGCCCTGTAATAACCCCAATATCTTCATATGGAATTTGATACTTTTCAAAAAAGTGTTCTCCAACTATTAATCCAGATTCAGGTACAATACCTTTAATGGCAGAAAATATAATTTTTCCTTTTAGCGAACCCTTTAATTTTTCCAGTTCTTCGCTCAGAAATGCCGACGGAATGGCGAAGATCAAATAGTCAGCATATGCAACCATTTCATCAATATCATCTGTTAATATCAACTGTTCTGTATTAAATTCAACGGAACTTATATAATTCGGATTGTGTTTATTCCTTTTGATATGTTCAATTGTATAACTGCTACGCATATACCATCCTATTTCGTCCAGATTCTCACTTAACATTTTTACAATGGCCGTTGCCCAGCTTCCTCCACCAAAAACGGCAATTCTAGGTTTGTTTTCCATAAAGATCGATTATAGTTTCAAAAATAGTATTTTTTTGAGGATTTCTTATGATCGAATTGGAAACTAATAGAGAAATTTATAATTCAATATAGCCTCTGCTGGGTTATCAAATAGCAATAGGCGAAGTCATTTCGAATGAGTGCCGATAGCCATCGTGACGATGGAGAAACCGCAAGGAAAAATACTTAGTAATCTAATGAATGACAATTAAAGGTACTAGATTTCTCGGCACTCGCTAAAGCTCACTTTGTCGAAATGACACAAAAATTCAACTGTAGCTGCCGCAAGTTTGTAACTTGTGGCGAAATACTAACCTATAAAACCTGTATTATCAATTGTTAATACTGTATGATCATCTTGAAAATTTCTAGCACTTGAATACTTCCATTCAATGGCATTTGTCACAAAACCACTCAGATAACGCGGATTTGCAATCCGTGATTATACATTCATAATAACGAATAAAATAGCCTGATGGCGCGGATTTGTAATCCGTGATTATACATTAATAATAGCGAAAAAATATCTCTAAAAAATAGTTAAGTCTATTATATTCAACTCGCTATCTAAATCCGCATAATTTCTTGCTGAACTAAAAATATAATCTTCTGGATTCTCTACATATTTTTCGATTACAGGATTATTGTGAATGTAATCAAGTTTTTGTTTAATAAATTTATTCGAACTACAAATTTCCGCATGATACCCATCTTGCCAAACTTTATATTCTTGATTTCTTTTTAAATGGCTGCATGCTTTTTTGAAATACTTAAGCATCCATTCTCTACGACTTTCCGGATGGTTTACAATTGTTTCTATTATTTTTTTAGAAGTATATTTCTTAAAGTCACGCATAATATCGGAAAGCAAATAGCCTTCTTTTGCTTTGCATAACATATGTATATGGCTTGACATGATACAATATGCATAAATTTCCAACCCTTTATGTTCTTGACAATAAGTTAAGGCATTAGTTATTACAAATTTTTGTTTTAATCTTGTAAATACATCTATCCAGCCTACAGTAGTTATAGTAACAAAGTAACCTGTATCTGACATGGTAGCTTTATATTTTGTAGACATTTTGTTTTTTCTACAAAATACAAAATTTACAGATATCGTATTTTATGCTAGAAATTAAGTAGTCACGGATTACAAATCCGCGCCATCGGGGTATCAGAATAGAAAACATAGTTGGGGCTGAATTGTGTTCTGTGACAAATTCTAAAATATTATATTTCAGATTTTCTTCTACACATGCTCCTATACTAGGCACGGAAAACATTTCCGCGCTATCGGGTTTACTATATGTATCTGTGACGTTAACAAACAAAAGCTTTACTAAAAATAAGTACCTGACCTTAAAACTAATCATGCTATGCACGGAATACAATTCCGCGCCATCGGGGTAAGCAATTAGATCAGGTTTGCATTATCACCACCAGTCACAGACTGGCGGGAGCGCGGGCTAGAGTGATTTAGGGTCTTCTTCAGAGTTATTGCCAATTTTTTTACTTAAAAACTTAGTAAATAATAAAATTACAATAGGAATACCAATTACAATAAAAATCTTATTTGTACTTACTTCTAAATTTGAAAACCCATTCATAAATCCATAAGCAAGTATCATCACCACAGATACGCATAAAGATAATATTGATAAAGCATAAATATAGTTAATGATAGAAAGAATTTGTTTTTTTATTTTATTATTCAATTATATTTTCTTTTTTGAATTTTTTCTTTTTTTTGGTAAATGTCGTAAACGTGGCAAACTTGGAATACCATCCTTTTTCTTTTCTAATAATTTTTGGAGATTCTCTTCCGATGAGTCACTCTTATCTTTATTATTCTGGATACTCTGTTTAACTAGTACTGATTGGATATTTCTCATTATAAATTCTCCAATAATATCAGCTTCTTTAGCCGCAGAAAGTTTAATTGTTGGTATTTCAATCCCTTTACTTTCTAATTTTGTTTCTAAACCTTGTGTTAATATATTGCCAACAATATCGGTAATAACATTAGAACTTTCTTTATTTATTCCTACAAGCTGTACACCTCCTTCTATTGTTATATCAAATAAAGACGGTGCAACTGCTTCAAGAGCTATTTTAATTTTACCAATTTTATATTTGTTTGCCAAAATTTCTATTCCTTTATCAATACCTGCATCTGCAATATCAAACCCTTCAAACGATTCAGATAATACTGCTGCAGGGTCAAATGTTTTATCACTTGAAAAGGCAACTGACACCCCTTCAACCGTAGCATTTATAACAGTTTGAGCGGCGAACTGTTTAAGAACAAACTTAGAAGCCCTACCTCTAGTTACAGTAGCATCTAAGAACACAGCACCTATCATTAGCGCATACATTCTATCTCTTTCTAAATATTCTTTAATCTCCTTATCACTTCCATTTTTTAATATATAATCTCTTCTGTCTTGCATCCAAATATCTGTATCACTTCCTTCTAAACCTTCTATTTCTCTATAATCAATCGGTCTATTACTACTAAACTGATATGGTGTAAGCATAGGGTATTCATAAGTCAAAGGATCTGTAGCAAAGAACCTACCTACTCTTGGATCATGCATTCTGAAAGTGTAATTTAAAGAATTCCCTTCCCCTTTGACTTCATCATCCATTTCTTGTCCCTGGAAGCCATAACGATACTCTGTGGTATTTTCATGTCTGTTAGGGAGTAGCATCCCAAAGGGATAGTAATCATTATACGCAATGACATCGGGTCTATACGTACCATCTCTACCTAATTTACGGTCGGTTATTACACTTAATACATTCCCTAAATGGTTGTTTAATTCAAAACGTTTATCACCTGTTGTACGTTCAAAGGTATTTTTATCTGTTACGGCAGCTTCGGTAATTTCAATATTCTTTTTCTCTAAACCTAAACGGGAGCTGCCGTAGATACTATGTTCATTTAAAAATAGGCCATTGGTATTTTTTTCATACACACCCATCACATTGCCCTGGGCATCACGCACATACAGTGTGGTTTTATTATCTGCTGTTTTTGCAATACGATTGCCTAAACCATCATAGTCAAAACTAATACTACTACCATCATTTTTGGTAATGGTACGTACCTTACCATCAACACGCCATTCAATAGTCCTCAATTTTTCTTTCTTGTCTCTTGTAAGCTGTCCGATAGCGTCGTATTCATAATTGCCTTCATTCTGAGGCCTAAGGTCTCCGAATCGGCTGCCGCTAACATTATCTCGTACATAATCCAGTTGATTGCTGCGTTCTTCGAGTCCAGTCTGTGGATTAATGATCTTTTTATAGAAATATTTAAGATCATCCATTTCTACTACATTATTACCGTTATTGTTGATCGTACTACGTTTTAAGATATTCAGGTTTCCATTACGGTCATAACGGTAGGTACTCGAATAATTATCTGAGACAGTTCCCCCGGTGACGTCAAAGCCATCCATTCTGCGAATACGGTTTAGCTGGTCATACCTGTAATTATTCAGCTGGCTGGACAAACGATTTTCATCAGTATCCAACAAGCCGGTAACCATCTGCTTGATATTACCATTATACAGGTTTCTGTTGGTACTGTTATTCGTACTATAAACAAAAGGTGTTCCTGGTGTAGTACCAATAGGTTGGTAATCACCGGTAAAATAACTGAGGCTATAACCCATGGCATCCCTACCAACAAGAGACCCCGTTTCACCATCTGCACCCATATCATCTCTTTTTCTATTAGTCTCAGAGTTTACCCCTTTGAGCCATCCCTGTAAGGTGTAGGCATAATCCATGCCTTGCACTTCTTTATCGCCTATTGTGGTACGCGCCAACGGACCATGGGCATAATACTCATAAGAAGCATCTTGCTCCCAGTTCATACCATCACTGGAAGTTTCTACGGCTGTAATCCGATTATCAGCATCATACGTATACCGGTGTCCAAACATATCGGGTTGTCCGTTTTGGTAGGTAACCTGGTTGACATTACCACTAATCAGGTCATACTCATACAATATCTTTTTCATCCCTGAATTCGGGTTGTTAGCATCCAGCACCATTAATTTATTATGTTGTACCAATTCTTGTACGTTGCCATGTATATCATAATTATAAAAAGTGGCATTGTCATAAGACGATATGTTGGTAGCCGCGTCTTTACTGTCATAATAATAAATGGCCGTTACCCTGTTACGGGAATTGTCCGCCGTGTTATTTTCGGCATTTACCGTATCAAAAATTTCGACGGCAAAAGTAACAGGTTCACTGTACACTGTAGTGGTTACCTCAACTTGCGTATCTGAAATATTCTGTGGATATCCCTCGGCTGTAAGTACATTACTATTATCAGCCGTATATACCAATTTTCCGGTTGTCTCCTGTATAGCGACACCTATATTAGGTGCCAGCTCACCGGCTTCAACAATACGACCCAGAAAATCATACGTAGTATAACTAAACGTATTATTAATTAGCTGTTTGGCATTTTGTGAAGCGATGATCCTCCCCAATGCATCATAGGCAAAACGGGTTTCGCCTCCATCAGGTGTACGTTGCCATACCAATTGATTGAGAGAATTGTAACGGTATTCCGTCTTCATAATATGACCTGGCAATAGTGCCGGGTTTTCATCTGCCGTATTCTCTGCTCTGTATGCATTTATCTGGTCATTCAAACCGTTATTGAGTTCGTCTTCGGTGAAACGGTTTACACCTTCTGGTGGTACGGTCTGTACCAGGTTTCCTGCTTGATCATAATAGTACAACGTGTATTGATATTCCTTATCAAAATAGGTCATATCTAAAGTCTCGACAGCATTTCCTAAAGCATGTTCTAAATAGGCCTTAATAAATTCTTCACGTTTGGTTTCTAACACACTTTCATAAATATCGCGAGTATACGCCAGGGAGACACTTGCCCCGAACTGCTCACATGGCGTTTCGTCAGGAATTTGTATCGTGACATTAGTAGCGAAATCTACCGGGAAAGCCTCCGGTACACAGATACCGGGATTATCGTCAAGATAATCGGTCGTAAAGGCAGCCCAGGTTTTGGGCGTAGCATTGGCTAAGCGCTCAGTTTCCACATGTGTTTTATACAGGTCTATAATACCTTGTATACCAGCATAACCAAAGTTAAATTCGGTAGCTCCAAAACGGGTGATCGACATATAATCAATATCATCAAAACTGTTGGTAATGCCAAAAGTATTGATATAGTATTGATAATCATCTACGAGGTATTGTAATGAACCTGCACAAAAATCATCTTCATTTATAAGCTCATCTGTCGAAATACCTAAGGTAGCCATCAAAGTTGTATAGAAAGGATATGTATCAGTACAACTTACCGGTGGTACCAGTGGTGGAATACATATTTGCTCACCACAGTCTTCACGAGCCTTAGCTGCTGAAAAAGGTTTGGAGGCCGCTTTTGATATTTGAGCTGTTTGGTTTTGGGTTATGAATTCTCCTGTAAAAGCGTCAATATCGTTAGCATCTCCTTCAGTAACTATTATTCTATCAAAATAGGAGGTATCTAAGGTAGATTTTGTTTTGGCAACTTCTATTCTTTGCTGGTTGACAGAAGGTGGTGGTACTGCCAAAATATCGCAAAGCAAAGGTGTGGAATTTATTCTATTATCAGCCTCATTAAATTCTACGCGTTGGACAAGTAAACGCACATTTTTAGCAATTACCGTTTCTCCATTCATGTCTATATATGCTATTGTTGCGTATAGGTAATTGCCAATGATTTGAGGAGCTCTTAAAATCTTGATATCTAATATTTCATCAACATTAAAGAAGTCATCCTCATAAATAAATTGGAGTATAGTGTAAGATCGATTAGAAGAAACAGCTAGAATTTGAAAAACTCCTCGATAAAATTCAGAACCAAAAGTCCCTCTTGGTTCATTTGCTGCTAAATAATGAGAAAAATTATCATTATATACAAACCCTGGATAGTTATCAGCATAATAAGGTTCTAGAAGTGATTTAAGCCTATAATTAAGATTAAAACTATTAATGCCCATCACTTCAAAAAATAAATTATCATACTCTTGTTCTGCTTCTGTCAAGGTGATTTCATTTTTTGAATAACTACGATGCGCATTAAAACTGTCTTTCATCAACTCTTCCATTAAGTTTTCATCAATAGCATTAATGGGACATGTATCCACATCAACATTATCTATTGTTTCGGGATCGCCTTGAACAGGAAAGTTAGTATAACGTTCAAATAAATCACATCCAAAATACAAAAAACTCAATAAATTTTGGGTTAGATCTAATCTAGTAGAATGCCCTCTAACTTCTGCAACTTGGGCAATTCCATCGCTATCAACATATTCCATTTTGTATTTATTAAATCCTTCATAAACCAAAGATTCTATCGAAAGCACATCTGTCAAATTAGTGCTACGAACATTGAATTGAAACATGGCTATATCAGAAAAATATATCCTAATAATACTGTCGGAACCTCCAGCTAAAGCACCTGCTAATACGTATGTAGTATTGGAAAAATCTATCATGTCATTACATGTATTATAAAGAGATGTATTCTCACAAAAATACGCACTATTATACGTGAAAAAATCTTGCAAAAATGTAGTATACTGAGGATAATCACCAATTTCAAAGTGTGTATTTATCTTATCACTAAAGATTCCATTCGCAATCAATGCATTGAATAAGGGTACCATATTGTCTTCAAACAAACCTGCATAATAACTATCATCTTCACATACAGGACCATCAGGATCCCCAACAAGATCATTGATATCACCACAGCATAATAAATTGATGAGTGTTGCTCCTTCTTCTGCCAGGGTACCCGAGACAGTATTACGGTCAAAATTAGTATCTAAATAGGTAATTCTTGCTGTTTGTTGTACTATACGGCCTGCACTATTGTATTCATAATTCAAATTTACCCCGGTAAAGTCGGTTATTCCGGTTACAGGGATGGCTTTCTCTAAAGTCAGGGCAAAACGTTGTACACCGTCTATATCAATGATATAAATATTACCTGCAAAAGGAGTCCAGGTTGCCACACTACCTCCAAAGAAAGTTGGCAGATAACCGTCATTATAAACTGCAAGATTGCTTAGGGTTACATTGGTATTAATGCTATTGGATGTATATAATTCATTTAATAATTCTAAAAAGGCATTGCTAAAACGACTTTCTATATTACAATCTCCCAAAGGGCCATTAGTACCTCCATTACCCAAGTATTCACCGATGCCATCGGCCTGGGTAATACTACAATTAGAAATTCGAGCCTGCGTGGTACCGCTAATTACTACTTCTTCAAAATCGGTTGCCGTAAGGCTGGTGCGTACCTGTGCCACTGCACTGAAGGTAAACCATTGGTTCGTTGCGTCATACTCGGTATTGATATTACTTAACTTTGTAATTACCCAACTACCATCATTATATGTACCCCAACTATTAGCATAACCTGCCGGTAAGTTTACGGTGATGGGTATATCACCCACTCCTAAACTGATCTGTAGTTCGGTAGCACTAAAAGTATTAGATACGGTCACTGGTTGACTAGCCGGATAAATACCTCCTAAGTCTTCAAACAGCGCTGCACTTAAATAGCTACCGGTATAGTTATGCGTATCTGATAAGCCCGTTGTAGCATATTCCTGAAAGTAGTATTCTAAATACACTTGCAGGTCCCTTGCCAATGGACATACCCCCGTTTGAACATAATATTCATAACCTGTATACTCTGCTAAATCTGCAAATACATCTTCTGCAGAATCGCCTGAATCATACAGGTTATCTGAAGGCTTGAATCGTTTTTCTTTTGTGAGATAATCACTTGCGAATTCATAATCGCATAGATCTTGAGTGCCATTGATATTAGCATTAATAGTATTCTTAACACCACTACTATAATCTGAAATAACAGAAAGTAAATTTACCGGAGGGGCCTCATCTCCAATACAGCCATTATAACAATCATTGTTTTTCGCATATACATTAGCAAAAAGTGATTGTATGGTCTGTTTTATATTTATATAATTTGCTTTATAAATATTCCAAAACTGGTCTTGCTTTTCTACACTCAAAGCACTTACATTTGCTATTGTTGCACCGTCTGCATCGGTGCAGGTACTAATACTATTACATACCACAGTGGCATATGAGAATTCGAACAGGTTTAAGCTATTATCATTGCTATCTTTACTACCATTGTAATTTATAGCTAATGCTTCGTTAATTAAATCGTTTCGTGCACCGAAGAGTGCTATATTTTCAAACCCATTGGGAATTTGACTTGAAAAATAAGGATCATTATCTCCTAAAGAAGTAATACTGGTTAATATTCCATTGGAAACAGCATCGTTGTAGTTTGATAACAAACGCAGGTATTGGTCATAACCATCAGAATTCATGGTTGCCGTATTTACTGAAGCGGTAATTCCGCAAACGGCCTCGGCATATTCAAGATAACAATATTCAGGATGGTATACCAGTAAGGACTCTGCCCATTGATCCTGCCATACGCCACTGGCAATAAAATCTTCTGCATTGGCTAAATATTGAGGCTCTACAAGATATTCATCTACATCAAAATTATCAGTTACAGCAATCAATTCAAAGTTAATATCATCTCTCAAAGCAGGTTCGTATGAAACTACTTCTAAGTCGTCCACTATCGTAATAATTTTCTTTACTCTTAAATAGCTTATCAGGCCATCTTCGTCATAATAATGCCCTTCCGTATACAATTCACCTGTAGCAGGTTCAGGATCATTATACGTTAAACTTCTAGGATTTCTCCAACTATTATGTTGCCCATCCGCTACTTTAGTACTGAGCAGTACATTCTGATCATTAAAAATATTGAGATTTGTTTGAGTTTGAGAAACAATATCAGTTCCGGATAACGAACTGGGATTCTGGCCATATTGTCCTGAAGGTTTTAGATCATCTAACAATTGTGACCGTACAATGTTACAAGAAACAGAATTGGCAACAGAGGTATCAGTGGTGTTGTCTGTAAGTACGGTTCCATCATTACAAGGTGCATTACAGGCTACAATTAAATCGTCCCATTGCTGTTGAAAGACCAATCGTAATTTAGCCTTTTCAGCATCTAATTCTTCCGGGGTAAGGTAATCTAAGCCTGAAAAATCATAGGCATCTAATTGTGTTTGGGCATAGGTATCTCTATCAACATAGTCTGCTATCAAAGCAGCTTCACAATCAGCACAAGAAGTAAAACAACCATCTATCAAAGTGTCAGGTAATGTAGTGATAACCTCGGGTGCTATATAACAATCATCTCCAACAGTAGTTAAGCGAGCAACATATGCGTCTGCATATTCTTCTAGTTTGTTTTTGTTTACTACCAATTTTTTATTAATAGTATAAGACCCTCTAGGTACTTCTACGGCCAAATCGGAAACCTCATCAAAAATTGCTCCTGCATTGGCTAAAGTTACCGTTTGTGATGGATTTGCAGGTACTAAACTAGTACCATCAGCTTTTAATACATCAAAAGAAAAATCGTATAATAAAGGGTAGTCTAAGCTTGTTCCGTTTTCACATTGAAAGGTAAATGCCGAATTATTTTTAAGGGTATAATTAAATGTAAGAATATCATCCGCAGCTGTAACTTTTGTTGCGGAATTTAACAAGGCATCATCGAGTGCACCAAAGGTTTGTGTAGCCAATCTTCTATTATTATCAAACTCAGTATCTACATCTTCAGCATTCAACTTTCCGAGGAGATCAACAGTAATAGCATCATGCAATCCGCTATTCACATTTTCATCGGGTACTCTATTTAATTTATCTGGCTTATCTCCTACCAGCGCTGTAGCTATAGTTCTCCCTTGCGGGTCAATATAACTAACACTTGCCTGCCGATTAGGATCTATTACCAAGTTCTTTTTGTAATGGGAAAAATGACCAACGCTGTAGCCAAACAACCTGTTTAATTCTTTTTGTTCGGGAACACCATAGTAATATTCCATTTCATGTCTACTTCCTAATTGATGTTGTACCCCAACACCACTTTTTCTACGAATTCTACCCGTATTATCCGGCATGTATTCTATCTGTGAAAAAGGATGGTTCAAAGCGTCGGGAATTCTCGCATTAAAATCACCGGCTACATCGTTTTGGTTTGAATAATATTTACTGGCGCCAAAAGAATTTGACATGCCCTTAATTGTTGTTGGTACATCCAACACATTTTGATCATTTAAATCAAAGTCCTGATAACTATAAACCAATCCGGCCTCGTTACGGTTAAAATCAGGATTATAGCCAATACTACTACTTATAGTAGGCACAGGTAGTACTTCTATTGCCGGCCGGCCTTGCGCATCATACACTACTTCACCAACAATTACATTGTTGTCAGAATTGATCTTTGTGACCGTTTGACGGTTTCTCAGGGTACCATCAAAATAACTGACTACCTCTTTTTTCTTGCCCTCTTCTGCAAAGGAAGCCTGAAACTGCCAGTTTTTGTCTTCTTCGTGATCTGTATCTATTTGGTATACATAAGGGCTCCAATCGGCTACTGTAATTTCGTTACCATCGCCCCGGCTCCATGATCCATATTTATATTTTGAAGTATCTTCAAAGTACCTGCCAACAGCACGTACTCGATAAATAAGATATCCTTTCGAATAAATAAGAGGAATATTATATAGAATTCCTGTAGTTTGTACCCGGGTGCTATTTAATCTAAAGTCCCCGGTAGTAAAAGGAATAGCGTTTGCAGGCCTTGGGTCAATAAAGGTCTCTCCATAACTATCTACCCAAGTCCATTCAATATCATACGATTCAGCACCGGCTATAGCTAACCAATTAATTTGCAATTCATTCGTACCAGCTAATAAACCGGCAGTTGGGTTAGGAATAGTTCCCGATAATTCATAATAGGTCTTCGCTTCAAAACCAATTTGTAGCCCAATATTTAATGGAGCATCTCTATTATTTGCAGGTGGATTCGTATTTGCTAAATTATCAAAAGTTGAACTCAAAATATCAACCTTGGCTCCATAACTACCGGCAATCACATGTTTACTCAAATCTACAGCAACACTTCCAGCACCAGCTTTGCGATTATTTTCTACCGACAAGGTAAGGTCATAGGCATTCGCATCATCCGGTTCTTCGGTAACTAAAATAGGTGTAACCCTCATGTTCAACACATAAGAATACCAGGTATTTGGCAGTTCGTTTTCTTTGACATACAAGCTTACATACCCCATAGGGTTTACATTCAGCAAACCCGGACTGTCCAGTCTGGTCGTTATATGTTCCAGGGCCGTACTTGTTCCCAGCACAGCATCAATTTCAATAGAAGTGAAATCTCTAATATCCTGAGCATGGCCCCTGACCATCATAGATAATAGTACAATTAACAATCCTTTGAATAAGAAATTTTTATTTTTAGTAACCATGTGCCTTTTGTATTTACTCGGTTATATATTATTTTTTGGTTTGATCGATCAATTTATATGCTGCGTATTTTTTTTGTAATAGGGGCTTATTATTTGAGCCAATTGTGACATAATCTTTTAGCTCAGTTGTTGTTACCTCTCCTCCCATATTATGATTCAACAATATGATTAAACGGCCATAATCTTGCTCTTGTGTATTGTTTTCTTTATTCTTAAAGGGTATTAGGTTTGAAAAATAAAGTTCCTGCTTCGCTACACTGAAATTATTCTTATTTATATACAATACTACTTTGCCATATGGTAATTGAAAGTTCTTCCGGGTGGACACCATTTCGCAGACCAACATAGTCCCTTTGTCTATTATTTGTGATTTATCATAATACTTTAAAAAGTCGCTCACATCTAATGGAGAATTAGACAACCCGTTGGCATTTGATTTATTATAAGCAATGACTTTTTGATTATGGTCTACCACAAGATGTGTCTTTGAAAATTGAAATACCTGTGAACCCAACGCTTCCATTCTCGTAAAAGAACCTTTCTTTACCATACTCCCTTTGTAGGATTCAGTAATATTATTTCCACTTAGGCCCCTAAGCATATTATACGTAATATCTATTTGATATTGATCTGCATTTGTATAGAAGACTGTCACTTTTCCTAAAACTTCCTTCACACTTAATTTTTGCGCATTTATACCTGTAATCATCAACATGGCCAGCACAAAAGAGAATATGTAAATTGGTTGTTTTTTCATTTTTATCATTAATTATTTAACTTAGAGTTACCCGAACGTGTTTCCTGAATTGTATAGACACCACGCTCTGTTTCTTTTTTCACTCTTACCAATCCACCTTCACTATCATACTCATAAAAGGTGGCATAGTTATTCTCGTCTAATTCTGCTTGTAAACGTTGTGTAATAGGGTCGTATACAAAGGACTTCATATTGCTGTTAAAAGGATGCATACGCACATCATCAAAATAAGCATTAAGGCCTTCCCCTGTATTTTTCAATGTAATTGTAATATTGGCAGCATCTAAAGGAATAGTGAAATCCGTTGAGATACGCTGCCAGCCATCTATTACCGCACCCTTAGGGCGGAAGATCACATCCCTTGAATCCAAAGGCATTACAACCCCGTCTATATCCTTATATGTTAACTCAATAGAAGTGTTAAGATACTCCATCACCTGGTGGTCAGGGTCATCACGATAGGTAAAAAATTCAACCGATGATTCAATACCAGAAAGAGTAGAACCCTCGCTTTGTTCATTAGTTAATGAAGTACTCAAATAAGCGTTATCTCCACCAGCTATACTAAAATCTGAGTTGATACAGAAATTAGTGCCACAAACCGAAACGTTTTTAAACGTTATTGTAGGGTCATTATTGAGCATCGGGTAGTGATAATCTTTTATAACAACCGGAATTAACGGTATAGTCCATCTAACTTTTGGTGTCATATAGGTGAATTTATAGGTGTTATCCGGATCAAGGGAAAATGTAAATCCTATAGTTCTATTAATACCATCCGTATTTTCTTTTACATTTTCAAAATTATAAACTGTTACATTTTTTGCAGTACTATTTTTAATATAAGGGACCAATGCATCAACATTTGGTGCATTAGGATCTGATTTTAATACATATACATTCGGAATACTTTCTTGTGCCAATACCTTGACTTTTAAATATTCTAATAGATCAACAAAGACATCGCTTACATCACTGAAATTTCTAATTTCAGAAGACTCTGCAATCAAGGCATCTTCACGCGCCCAACCACTGATTACGTAACGATCTCCAGGTTGAGGCACAAATTTGATACAAGTAATAAGTTCGGGAGCTACTACTTCTTCAATATGTACTGTAACTGCCAGCACCTCAAGTGCACTACAAAGGCCTTCTCCTATTTGGGCATAGTAGGTTTCTCCTTCTACCAATTCATCAGTGTCTCTATAGGCAGTTCCTCCATTAGCAATATCATACCATACTATTGCACTATCTAATTGAAAAAAGGCAGTTAAGGTAGCAATTGTTTCACCCTGGGAAACAGCAATATCTCTTTCGTAAATTGTTGCCTGAGCATCTACATCAATAATAGATACTGTAACAGGATAGCGTTCTTCGGTGATATTCGTACCATCGGTCTGCGCAACATAGTAAGTTGTTCCATCAACTAAAAGGTCAGTATCGTTATAAGCTGTCCCTCCTGTTTCGGCATCAAACCATACTAAAGAATAACCGGAGTTAGTCACTTCCATTACAAGATTTGCTATAGTAGGATTATCTGAGCTACAAAATTCCTGAAAACCATCACCTATAGGCGACAATACACCCACAAAAACTTCAACGGCCAATCGACACGGGTTGTTATCTTGTGCAGCATAATAAATAGTATCACTGACTAAAACTGTTGTAGTTGCTAACGGTGTTGTACTTATAGTAGAATCGTACCAGGTAATATTAGTACCTGTCACTTGCAAATCTGCAATAGTAGGATTTTGAAATATTTCAAAAGATTGGTAGTCATCTCCTTCAGGGGCACCCAAATCAAAGATTACTTCTAACGGTACGCGATTACCACTGCCATTATCTGCCCAAAAGAAATATGAATTAAGGTCTACTAATTCGTCAGAATCAGAATACTGTATTCCACCTATTGGTTCATTGTACCAACTAGTAGTACCACTTAATGGAGAGATTAAATCAGCAATTGTAGGCTCGATATCATCTGAACTACAAAATGATTGGGTATCTATATCATAACATCCTACGGTAACCGATGTTTGTTTTTTATAAATGCGAATGCCATCAATGAGCATATATACAGGATAGGCATTGTTGCTAACAGTAGCAGAAGACGCTGCTGTAAATTCAATTCGTTGCGTAGCATTCGTTACTGTGAATTCTAACTTCGCTCTTCCCCAAACCGGAGTTGAAACCGGCTCTATTCTCTCTGAAGTTTTGTCTTCATCCCCAAATTGTATTTGCCAGGATCCATAGGCTTCTTCAAACAACTGCGACAACAATAAATTGGTGGCATTGGCCTGATAAAACTCAACCACATAGGTCTGTCCTGGTATTAGGCCAGTTACATCGGTGTAAAAAGATTCTGTTGTATTACCAACCTTTAGCGCTCCGGCACACACACCTCCATTGGGAGAGCTGTTAAAATTGTACAACATATATGGGTCGGTAGTGTTATTCAACGGAGGTAAAAACGTGTCTGGTGTTCCTTGTCCGGTTACCCATCCGGTTGTACCAAGGGTTTCATTTCTACCGTTAACCACCACGATAGAAGCCGCTTCAAAACTACCATCAACTATTTCCGACAAAGAATCTATACAATCCCCTCCCGTATTAATATCATTTACGGTTACCTGAAGTCTACATTCTGCTCTCTCCAGAAAAGAAAGAGCAAAATAAGACTGTCCGGCTACCAAGGGCGTATTCATTGGAAGGACATCTGTGCTAGTTATCGAACTGTACCAAACTACATCCGGAGAAATACTGGCTCCTTGTACGACAATATCGGCCAAGGTGGGATTTGTTGTAAAGTCAAATGATTGTTCGGCTTCACCAATTGGAATATCTAAATCGACGAATACTTGTACAAGAACACGTTCCGGTAAATTGTTCCCCGAAATATCTTGATAATACACTCCTGTTATCAAAGGTTCATTTTCGTCTAGCGGCGTGCCTCCGGTTTCTTCTAAATACCACAATGGTGCTGAATCCGTAATTATGGCTGTTAAATCCGCTACAATTGGGGTTCCGTTCATGGTACAAAAAGTTTGAATAAATTGTGGGGTACCAGGACCAACAGTAAGGGTAATATCATTTCGGATTAAGGTCAAACCGGTTACAATACTATTAGTAGCTTCAAAATGGTATACCCCGGCATCCAAAAGTGACGCACTCGTTATCACATAATCTTTACTTGTCGCTCCTGAAATAGCTACCCCATCTTTAAACCATTGGTAGCTATTGTTAGGACTTGTAAGTGCATTACTTGTTAGCGTAATGCTCCCACCTTCTAAAACGGATAAATTTTCTGTTAGATCTACTTTGGCTTGAGGGATGTACGTAAAATTTGGAATATTGGTTGTATTATTCACAAATTCTTGTTCGAGATCAGAAAAAACAAAATTATTATTATTTAAAGTTACAACTGTAGAAGTATTGGTCAAATCTGGTATGGTTCCGGAAAGTTGATTGTTATTTAATGTTAAGAATTTTAGTCCAGGTATGGATCCCAATTCGCTTGGTATATTACCAGACAATTGATTACCTCCTAAAAAGAGTATTTTAAAGCTTGTTAGATTACCTAATTCTGATGGAATAGTACCTACGAGATTATTATTTCCTAAATTTAATGATACATCTGTTCCAAAGGTTCCAACACCGTACCATTCGCAAATCGGGGCATCAGTTAACCAATTGGTATTATTTGTCCAGTTTGGGCCATTCGTGGTATTATAAAATGCTATCAAAGCTTCTCTGTCTGTTTGAGATATTGGACAATCACTACCGTCGACCGTAATATGAATGGGGAACCTGTCTAAAGCCAAATTTGTTACTACGCTATTAGTAGCTCTGCAATAATAATCACCAACATCAGCGGCTGTTGCGTTAGAAATTATATACTCATTCTGATTTGCGCCTGCTATAGCTGTCCCGTTTTTGTACCATTGATAACTATTATTTGGGCTCGTTAAACTAATGGACATTGTATAAGAATTACCGGTAACTAAATCTATTGTTTCTTCTACATCAATTTTTGCTTGGGGGATGTAAGTAAATTGACCTGTTGCAGTTTGGTAATTTGAAAAAACACTTTCAATATTTGAAAAAATAAAATTATTATTCCTAATATGTATAGAAGAAATAGTGCTTGAATTTATTACAGGTAAATCTCCTGTTAATTGATTGTCATTAATCGCAAAATTTCTTAAATTAATTAAATTACTCAATTCCGAAGGAACATTTCCTGTAAGTTGATTTTGAGATAACCAAAGCGTCGTTAACCTGGTTAATCCCATAATTGCGGGGGGTATAGATCCAGTAAGTTGATTATCCGTTAAGCCTAAACTATATAATTCACTTAAGTTACCTAAAGTTGCAGGTATCTCACCCGTTAACTGATTACCTTGTAATGCCAGACTTCGTAAAGTACTTAAATTTCCCAATTCAGCAGGAATTGTTCCGGTAATTTGATTACGCTGTAAATCAATATTCTCAACACTATTTAAGTTACCTAATTCAAGAGGAATATTGACTATTAAATTATCTGACAATCTAAAATCCTTTAAACTAGCTAAATTTCCTAATTCGGATGGAATATTTGTTATCTTATTATTAGTTAAAGTGAGTGTTATTAAAGTAGATAAATTACCTAGTTCGAGAGGAATGAATGTTAATTGATTTCCTGCCAAATTTAAATTGGTTATCGAGCTCAAGTTTCCTAACTCCTTAGGAATTTCACCAGTTAACTGATTACCACCAATATTTAAATCTAGTAAACTCTGTAAATTACCCAATTCTGGTGGAATGGTTCCTGATAATTGATTTTGAAATAACCAAAGTTGTTTTAAACTACTTAAACCTCCTAATTCTAAAGGGATTGTTCCAGTTAGTTGATTAGAGTGTAAGCTTAAGAAGGTTAAACTTACCAGATTCCCTAATTCTGGAGGTATAGTTCCAGTTAACTGATTTCGATCTAAAAATAGAGTATTTAAATTGGATAAGTTACCCATATCAATAGGGATGCTTCCTGTTAGGTTATTAAAATGTAAATATAATATCGAAAGATTTGTTAAATTTCCCAACCCTATTGGTATATTACCGGCTAAGTTATTGTCTTGTAAAGATAACTGGGTTACATTACCGTTGGTAACAGTAATTCCAAACCAATCACATACAGGAGCTGCAGTATTCCAATTCGTATTGTTTGTCCAATTTAGACCACCTGTTGCATTGAATAAGGCAATCAATGCATCTCTTTCAATTTGTGGCACTGTACAAGGATCGGGTCCATCAATAGTAAGTGTGATAGAGTTGCGCTCTAATTCTAAACCCGTAACGATGGTATTGTTTGCTAAAAAGTGGTATATCCCGGCATCAGCTGCCAATGCATTTGTAATTACATAATCTTTGTTAGTTGCTCCTGAAATGGGGACTCCATCCTTATACCATTGATAGGTATTGTTTGGGCTTAAAAGCACATTACTCGTAAAGGTAATACTACCGCCTTCTGCAACAGATAAGCTTTCTGTTAGATCTACTTTGGCTTGAGGGCTGTATGTATAAGTAGCTATATTAGTTTGGTATGATACATGCTCACCTTCAAAATTATTAAAAATAAAAGCATTCTGTTGAAAGGAAAACTCATTTAAAATAGATAGATTAACAAATTCTGATGGAATAGATCCACTTAATTTATTATGGTCGATAGTTAACTTAGTTAAACCTGTTAGATTGACTAATTGAGGGGGCACGACGCCTGTTAATTGATTTTCTTCTAAAGCCAACCAATAAAACACATTTGTTAGGTTACCTAGTTCGAGTGGAATGCTACCGGACAGTTGATTATTATTTAAATGCAAACGAGTAAGATTCGTTATATTGCCTAATTCAGAGGGAATACTTCCAGAAAGTAGATTCGTACTCAAATCAAGTATCTTTATGTTTTGTAAATTACCAAGTTCTGGTGGAATATTAGTTAATTGATTCTTATTGAGAACAAGGTGCGTTAATTGCAGTAAATTGCCCAATTCGGGAGGAATAGGCCCTGATAACTGATTAGAATTTAACTCTAAAGATGTTAAATTTAACAAACTGCCTATTTCAGCAGGAATAGGCCCTGTTAATTGATTAAAAAGTAATTCCAGCTCATTCAGGTTTTGCAAATTTCCTATCTCTGGGGGAATATTTCCGCTTAACTTATTAATTGGTAAACTTAAATATGTCAAATTTTGTAAATTACCTACGCCCGGAGGGATAGTTCCTACTAAATTGTTAGAAAACAAGAGCAACGCCGTCACATTCCCATTGGTAACCGTTACTCCAAACCAATCACATACCGGTATATTCGTATCCCAAGGTTGATTATTAGCAAGAGTATTGACCCAATTAGCACCATCGGTTGCATTATATAAATCTAATAAAGCTTGTTTTTCGACTGCTGAAACTCCACATGTAGATCCATCTATAGTCAATGTAATAGGATTGCGTTCTAATTCTAAACCGGTTACAATGGTATTGTTAGCTAAGAAGTGATACACCCCGGCATCTGCAGATGAGGCATTTGAAATTACATAATCTTTGCTAGTTGCTCCTGTAATGGCTACTCCATCTTTATACCATTGGTAACTATTACTACGACTAATGAGATCATTTGTTGTTAAGGTAATACTACCTCCTTCAGGTATCGATAGTGATTCTGTAAGATCTACTTTGGCCTGGGGAGCATATCTATATAATTGTAAATTAGGGAAAGATGAGTTATGATTAGCTTCAAAATCTGAAAACACATATCTATTTTGATCAAAAGTAAATTCATTCAATTGTGGTAATAAAACTACTGAAAAAGGAACTATTCCATCAAAATTATTTGAGGTTAAGAATAAACTTTGAAGTGAGGTCAAGTTGCTAAATGAAATAGGAATATTTCCATCCATATTATTATTAGCAACCGAAAGATAAGTTAGTGAGGTAAGATTACCTAGAAGTTCTGGGATATTTCCTGAAAGTTGATTGGTATTTAAGAGAAGTATCTCTAAATTGGTTAACTGACCCATCGATGTAGGAATAGTTCCAACCAAGTTATTGTCTGGCAAATTTACCTGTGTAACTTTCCCATCAACCACAATCACCCCAAACCAATCACATACCGGTATATTGGTATCCCAAGGTTGATTATTGGCTAACGTATTCGTCCAGTTAGCACCATCAGTAGCATTGTATAGATCTAATAAGGCTTGTTTTTCGGCTGCTGAAACTCCACAAACTGGTGCATCAATTGTAAGAGTAATCGGGTTTCGTTCTAATTCTAAACCGGTTACAATGGTATTGTTTGCTAAAAAATGGTATACCCCAGCATCTGCAGGTAAGGCATTTGCAATTATATAATCTTTACTAGTTGCCCCTGTAATAGCCACCCCATCTTTATACCATTGATAGGTATTGTTGGTACTGGTTAATGCGGTACTGGTTAAGGTTATACTTCCTCCTTCTGCAACAGATAAGCTTTCTGTTAGATCTACTTTGGATTGGGGGCTGTAGATATAGTTGGTTAGGTTAGACTGGTAAGTTACATGTTCTGATTCAAAATCAGCAAAAACAAACTTATTATTTTCAAAACTAAATAATGAACTACTTAACGATGCAGGAATTGCTCCTGACAATTGATTTGAATGAAGATCTAAATTTATAAGGAACGGAATATCACTAAGTTGAGATGGTATAACACCTGTTAACTGATTATTATTAAGACGTATATCTACCAAACCTGTTAAATTACCAAACTCATTAGGTATAGGCCCCGTTAATTGATTATTACTAAAGTCGAGCGTATATAATAAACTTTGAGCGCTACCCAACTCAACAGGAATGCTTCCAGATAAGTTATTAGCGCTTAGATCCAGTGTTATTTGTTGTCCTTCCACTTGGGTTACTCCATACCAGGTATATACTGGTTCTGAAGTATTCCAGTTGGTATTAATAGTCCAATTAGGACCATCTGTGGCATTATACAAATCTATAAGCGCCTGGCGTTCTGTTGCTGAAACATCTTGAGAAATTACATTTTGGGTCGTAAATAGCAATAACAATAACATTGCAATACTCTGCAATTTTTGAAATCTATTTTGTGTTTTTTGGTTGTTCATGGGCTAATTGATTTTATAATTTGCCTTATTTTATATTACTTTTTTAACAATTGTCATACTAATTTTTAAACTAAATAGAATAGATAGAAGGTTTATCTACCACTACCACTACTACATTTTCTATATCCCCAAGGATTTAAGTTAATCGTGGGACTGGTAGTAATACGAGAACCATCATTTCTATCTAATAAGAAAAACTCAACCTCTACTTTGTTTGGGCTAGCTCTCCTGCCTGGATTCCTTTTTTTTGCACTTACTACAAAAGTGATATATGCCCTACCAGTAATATCTAGTTGAATGTCTTTGGTAATAGTGGGATCGTTATCTGCAGAATATCTTTCATCATTTATGTAATAATTACCTCCTCTAGTTCCATTATCAAGAACACTTGCCTTATATGTTACAACAGCATTGGCCTTTCCTTCTATTTGAAAAGTCGCCTTTTTTGTCCAACATGTATATCCCTGATATCTGCCTTGTAAAAATATTGTGGTATTCGTTATTTTGGGCACTGCATCATCATCACAACTATCACCCACTCCATCTCTGTCATAATCCAACTGCAATGGGTTGTAGGTATAGATACAGTTGTCTAAATTATCAGGTACCTGGTCCTTATCGGCATCAATATCTTCGGGTAACTCTCCTATTAATTGTCTGGTAATATAGGCTTCATCTCCCTGCCGAACAACCAAACTATTGCGGCCGGTATGAGCTTGCATCTCTGATATTCTTGCTCCTTCAGGGCCATCAAAATCGACGGATTCTTTAAAATTAAAATGTCCATATAATGAAGTACCATATATATAATCTTCAAAATTATCAGTTCCCATATCCTGGTACTTACTATTGGAAGTTACTGCCGTTGGCAGCGTATAATTATAACCATATTGGGCAGAAGAATATCTGTTCAAAGCATCTCTGTTCTCCAATTCAGCTCCATATGGGCTATATTGACTGACCTCACTGGCGAAAGTCCATTTGTTGGTATTATCATCAGGATCTACAGCTTGCACCCAAGAATTAGAAGTTCCATTAGACTCTAAGTTATAAAAGGGAGTAAAATCCTTAAAATAGCCTTCTTTACGGGTATTTACCTTGACAGATGCACCATCTGTAACCTCGGTACGCTCAGTTAAATAGGCATAGGATCTTTTCGCATGCCACTCTCCCTTGGCATTGTAGAGATACGGGTTAAATCCATAATTTTCTATTGGAGTACCCTCCAGATCTTCAGATGACTCTACGCTTCTGGGTAAAAATGGGAGGCTGCTTTCGCACTGACAGTTCCAGAAATCATCATATTGTACTGAGCTGGCATTTACTATACGTAAATTATCTTGTATTGTTCCGGAAGCATCTTGAACAAAACTAGTAACATCTAATGGTAGTATAATACCATCTTGATTAACTTTGATAGGATTTTTCATAAGGGTAATAGATGCCATATTTGCCATTTGTTGATTGCGATATCCTGAACGCACTACCTTAAAGTTAATCGTATGGTCAATATTCAAATCTTGAGCCATGTTACCCTCTTCATCCATTAGCTGTACACCCGTGCCAGCGTCGTTAAAATCTACTACCCAGAGGCGCTTGCTAACATCTGCATATTGTATGATCAATTCATCACCGGTATACAAATACTCCTGGGCTTTGGACATTGTATAATATGCTCCAGATTTTTGTAATACTCCCTGAACTCCAATATTTTTTGAAGCTTGTCCCATTCCTTGATAAGACCAATAAGCCGGAAAGTTAAAATTATAGTATTCATCATCAAACTCATTAATGGTTCTGGTCAAAATTACCTGTCCGGTTTCTGCATCCCAAGCCTCATTTATCGTTGAGACTGTAGCTCCTAGATCGGTAGCTATTTTTTCTTTTAGTTGTGCCGTAGTATGTATTACTTTGGTAGTAATTGTAGAATGTGCCACGTTTTCTATCTTAGAACGCGAAGGGATTGCAGTTGGAACGATTATCGGAAATATGCCTATTATAAGCGTCACAATATTTCCTTTATAGCCTTTCGTTTCTGACTTTGAATAACTCTCCCTAAAATCAGTCACCACATCATAGTCTATTCCTATTTGCCGATCATTGTGAATATTACCATCCTTACTTATTACCGTAAGGTTATTATCTAAAGTTGAGGCATCTCCATCAACTGTACTGTATTTGTACTCAACCGAAGATATTGGCTCATCCATATTTTCTGCATATACCTTTTGAGTCCGGGTTTTCCCATTCATATCATTAGTATGTACCACAAAGCCTTGTGATAAGGCATATTCATTTTTAACCTCTACAGGTGCTCCTAGTAAGCCTCTAATAAGATTTGCTAAAAACTCATCCTGATTCGTAGCAAAATTATCAGGGCTATCAATATCTGTATAATCTACTTTGGTAGGATAGTCTTTTGAAGTAAAGTGTTCTGTTACTACTTTACCTGTAGCATGGGTGCTTATTTCTTCTCTTGAAAGGTTGCTCACTGATACTCTGCTATAGGTCACTGTAGCTGAAGGAAAAAAGGCTTCTCCAAAAGGTTTTTCTATATAACTTACCTCTCTTGGAGCTACCAAACGTTCTCCTTTATTATAAAAAGGTTCTACAAAGGGGTTTTCCTTACTCATATTAGGCTCATAAGTCGCAACACCACTTGAGCTACCATCTTCTAAAGTATAGTCATACGTTTGCCCATACTCCTTCTTGTACCGATCAATATTCGGATTAGTTGGAGCAATATCCAACATTTTATCCCATTGGTCTTTCATGACCAACTGTTTGATCCTGGTACCTCCTCCTAATTTATAACTTTTCGGCGTGGATAAACGAATCCACGATTTTTCAGGTATAAAACGTTGGGCACATAAAAACTCATTACTTCTTAATTTTCCGTTGGGGCCTGAAAAAATATCCTTGATGGCTCCGAAACTGTTCATTATTTTTTTGGCAATGGTCTGAATGTTTTCAGTTCTATAGTCGGCGTTCAAACCATATACAATTCCATTAAGGTAACTTCTCCCATAGTACCAACCCGCTTTAGAAATAGGATTGACTTGCTTTTCACCACCAAAGGCCCCTCCTTCCATATCTGAATATTTCATCGGAACAGCAGCATAAACAGCACCGTTGGCCTGAAATACAGTCACTTCGGCATCCATTTCAAAATAGCCCGTCACATAATCAAAATCGTTACTATTTGTAGAAAGGGCTCCAGTCTTGGTCATATTCATTAAGAACCTGAAGTAAACAGGTTTTCCATCCTGACCTTTTAAATATTTTGATTTAAACTCAATATCTGTAATTACATCTGTTTCATCCGGTAGTTTTACATACAAATATTTTGTCTCATCATCACCATTTATATTATTATAACCATTCTTATAAAGCAATTGACTCACTTCCGGGTTGTTCGTTGTAGCTTGATCTCCGGTACCTACTACCTTAAACATCTGCATGGTATTACGATCTTGTACATGTTGATAATCATCGCTCTCATATTTAAGTTCTATACGCCCTCCTGAAGGTAGATCAACAGATGTCATAGACCAGGCTGCGGCATACATATCTTGAGTGGCTCTATCGTCTTGCTGCACAAATGGATATTCTGGTGCTGTTATCGGGTCAAGCGTATTACAGCCTCCTTCAACATTAGGTTTGTAGTTACCCCAAACATCGTATGATTTTAAATTATAATCAGGATTAAAACCTTCATAATTAAAAGTATAGGGCGTGTATTTTCCCATTTGAGAACCTCTGTATGTAAAATATACTTGTTTTAAAGTTAGTTTACCGTTATTTTTAAGTACCGGATTTCCAGACTCATCATCTTCATAATAATCCATCTCATTTTCATCTAAAGCACCTCCTAAATTATTTGACACTTCCTGACACTGAGAATAATCGTACACAAAATGTGACGTTTTTATAGCAGTTATGGGTAAATCATTGGTATCATCTTCGTCCAAAATATTTGCGGCAATAGCTTCGGGTTTGGAGTATAGATGTATCCTGTCGATCTTGAACATCTCTTCCGGCTCTTCTCCATTCGCTCCTTTTGCTCCCCTCGCATCTTTTCGGGGTGAAAGGTCAAAAAGGGCCACATGAGTCTTAGTAATGATCTTATCAATATATTTGACCTCTTTTTCACCATAAATATAACTTCCTTTCTGGTCTGACGGGTTTGTATTCAATCCCGCATTATAAGAGGCTGTATTCTCTTCGTAAGGAATTCGCCACTTATATTCGTTAACAGATTTGCCCGAATATTCAAAAGTCGTATAAGCTCCCAAATCATCATCTGTAGGACCATCGCCTGAAATATCTTCATAATCAGAAGAGAATATCGACGACAACAAATAAGTATGAGCGTATGCAGGTGTAATTACCTTATTGTAAAAATTGTCTATTCCGCTAGGGTTAGATTTAGTATTCTCTCCGTTTTCAAAGGTTACTATGCCGGTGGCACAGTTGAAATTTTTACTATCTGTAGTAAAAGTAACTTCTTCTTTTTTTGTATTATAAGCAGTTTCACCAAATACATACGTTGCACCATCACCTTTTAAAACCCGGATTTCTGCAGTATGATGGGACTTTGCACTGTTGTTTATCTTATTTAATCTTTTTGTATAATAGGCTTCATTTGTATAAAAAGATTTCAATTCTTTTTTACTTATTTTTTGCACCGTCTGGTTACGAACCTCTCTGTTTTCTCGTTTAAATTTTTGGTTAAAACTTGATAAATCGTCATAGGTTGGAGTTCCATCTGGATTGTATTTTTTTATTCTAAATTGATTTTCAGCCGGTTTGTTAAAGCTTTTTTTGGTACCTCCAATTTTAAGGGCAATGGGCGAATACCCTCCCAAGTTTTCGAATAAAGCCTGATCTTGATCTACTCTAGGTTCACCGATATATTTAAAGTATACAGGTTCGTAATCTAATTTATCATCTGATTCTCGAACGTCTTCTCTTTTTTGTTTAAAATGTTTTAACGCTTTGGTATTCCAAATTCCTGTTCGGCTCTCTGAAGGTGCTGATGTAAAATTGACACCCGCATGAAACGAGGTTGTTGCTTCAATTTCAACACCTAACTGAAAACTTTCGCTTTCATCTTCCACCAATTCATCATTGATCTGCCCAACCTGGCTCCTGAAAGGACGAAACATACCACCGATACCTTGGCCATTTACAGAATACAGGTCATACGTATAATTGGTTGTAGGCAATACCAACGTTGTTTTACTGATCAAACCATCTTTCTCTCGATTGTAATCTAATACATCGCTCGAAGTTGCATGTCCTGTAAATTCATAACCATATGCTTTTTCAGATTTATTAGGGTCTTTTAGTTTTTGAACGGCGCCCATTGCCGAAACTTCTATTTCGCCATCAATACCCCAAACAGAAGTACCTACAGAAACAGCTAGCGTTCCATTAATATCTCTAAATGCCGTTCTTTTTCTAGGAGTCAATGTCGTATTTGCAAAAGAAACCGATCCGGTTCCTCCCATGCCAAAATTTACAGCTCCTTTTTGTGTGCTGCTTTCTTCATCTTTATTGCTATAGACCTTTTTTTCACCAATTTTAAATGGCGAGCTCACACTTCCTGAAAGACTAAACGAAGACAAGCCTCGATTAGAGTTAAAAGAAATACCTGCGTTTAAGGATCCATTTATTGCACCTTCAATAACACTTGCACTCTCAGTTTTAGCGCTTACATTGGGAGAAATCGTAACTCCATCTATGGCAGAGGTTTGCACATCCATCCCTACCGTAATGCTTTCTGATAGATCAAAAGACAATCCATAAGAAGGGGTAAAAGACAAACCACTATAATTGTTATATTTCAGGTTAACACCAACAGAGGCCGACCCTCTTCCAGTTGTAAGATTATCAACAGTTTCTAAACCAAAAACAGCAATATCTAAATCTGCAGTTACCCCAACAGTCACATTATCACGCATATTATTTTCATAGACCATTTCATCGCCTTTAAAATCATCAGGAATACCACGTACTTGCCTGTTGATCTGCCCTACATTAAGGTTCCATCCCAAGCCTGTCCACGAAGCTTCCTGATCCATAGTCACTCCGGAATCGTATGCCAAATTCAAAGGGTAACCACCTACATCCATAATAGGGATGTTATAATTAAAATTACCCGATCCGAGGTTTACCATATCTGATGTACCAATAGGAGTAAACGAATTGAATTCGGGTTGCGAAGGCCCACTGGTCAAAGCCCATAACTGTTGAGGCTGTGCCATTTGAAAAATTAACTGAATAGATAAATAGCTGGCAATAAACTTAGACGTCTTACTCTTTCGTATTGTTTTTATCATATCACAATAATATTATAACTTAATAGGGGTTCCCTTAAATTTAAATTTTAGTATACCATTACCAAAAAGCTTGTCCTGGTAAACTAGTTGTATTTTTTCATCTTCCTGAATATTTCCAAAATGCAATAGCAGTCTTTTAAAAGGAGCAATCTTAAAATTGCGTTCAAAAGTAATCCCCGAACATGCTATAGTATCACCTGATTGGGTGATTGCCTGAAAATCTTTTTCTATGGAAAAAGCCATATATTTTACTGAAGACTCATAATCCATATTCGTATAATCTCCTTTAAGGAGATCATCCCGGTTTATATGTTCAAATTCCATCTCTATAACACGCTCGTCTTTATGAGCCAAATAAATAGAATCTATTTTTTGATGATTTTCGTTCCCTTCACTTTTTAGAATATAATATTGAATAGGAACCTCTGTAGCGGTATATGAAATATTAGAAAGGTTATGAGCTACAGACCTGGATTTCCAGCCTGACTCTTCAAGATTAAATAGTTTAAATTCATTATCAACGAAGGCAACTTTCTTATCCTTTTTACAGGAATAAAAAAATAAGAACATCACTAAAAAAAGAATAAAAGGTATTTTTCCCTTCATAAAAATCTTCGATAAAATGAATTTATAATCTTAAAAATATAATCGTGAGGCTATTTTATTGAATGTTACTGATCAATTTAGTTATTGCCTTCATATTTGTTATTGGAATACTCAAGCAAATCCGCTGTGATATCAATAGCCTCATCTGCATACATTACATTACCATTCCCTTGTGTGCCAATAACAATTTTAAATTTATTTGCCTCTCCATACTCTTTTATATATGTATTTAATCGATTCCAAACCTGCTGGCTAACATCATTAGAAAAATAATCACTCATAGTTTTCAACTCCTGATCTTCTTTTCTAAGTTCAACTTCCAGTTTATCTATCTCTTTTTTTTGATCGTTTTGTTTAAATATTTGATAGATTGAATACAGGCTATCTAATTTTTTCTTTTGCAGATTTATTTTTACTGTGTTTATTTTGCCCAGATCCTTCGTCATATTAAAATCATTAAACAGACTTATATTGTCTACATAAACAATATCTCGCTGTTGAGCTCTTGTAAAATAGGTATAGGCAAAAAATATTACTATAAAAAGTAAGATTATTGAATTGAAAAAAGTGATATTAGAGCGGTTCTTAGGATTCATTCATAGCATTAGCGGCTATAAATGTATTAAAACTATTTATTTAACACAAAAGAATGTTAAATTATTTATAAAAATTTCTATATTTTGTTAAAATATTTCTTTTCCTTTCCATTTACCACTAATATTGAATCTTTATCGATCTGAACTATTTTAAGGCCTTCAACAACTTCGTTTTTATTAACTCTATGTAATACTCCATTGATTCTAATTAAACCCAAACGCCTGGTACTTGCTTTGGATTTTACAAATCCTAAGTATTCAATTTTTGGCCAGGTAACTGGTTTCAAAGTAGAAACTGTAGTTTTTTTTCTGACTACGTTGGTCGTTGGATTCTTTTTTTTTGGAACCGTTGTTGTTACTCCCAAAAAAGGATCCCTCTGAGGGAAATGCAAGTTTACCGTATCTTTTTTCTTAGTGACTATTATGGTTTTCTTTGCCAATACATCCGCTGTAATAACAGTATCGGTTTGCTTAAAATAAGGTGAAATAAATCTAAATAACAATACACCCCAAATTAAGGTAACTGCAATAATTAAAATGGTATTTAATCTTTTTTTCGGCATTAATTTATTGTGAATGTTCCTGAACTTGAATAATCTCCAACATTTCCGGCTTCGTCTTCTCCTCTAACACGCCAATAAAATGTACCAGAAGTAGAAAATGTATTTAGAAATCGATCATTACTATTAGTATCAGTTAAAATAATAGTAGTGAAATTTTCATCTGAAGAAATTTCAATAGTTCCCATAATATTAGATTTTATAGTTCCTGAATCAACAAAACTCCATGTAAATGTTACTTCTTGAGCTGTGGCAAACGTTTGCCCGGTAGTGGGGGTTAATAAACTAGGCGCCGGAGGCTCTTCTCTATCTAAAAAAAATGTTTTTTTGAAAAAATTAGTAGCACTGGTAGTATTTTGAGCCTTGACTTGCCAAACGTACTCTGCATCATCTGTAATTGTTGTATTATCTAATATTATAGCTGTTTCTATTATATTTGTATCTTCAAAAATGAGGGTCTCGTTTGCTCCCTCTTTTTTCAAAACCTGAAAAATATAAGAATCAGCGGTACTAATTCCTTGCCACGAAAAGCTTATTGCCGGATCATTAAAATATTTGTTATCTATAGGTGTTATCAATGTAACCGTTTGTCCCGTCAAATCTAAAGAAGCAGCTACCACAAAACCGGAAGGAAATGTATAAGGGCTTACATAGGCAAAATTCTCTCCTCTTATTCTCCACTGATATTCACCTGGGTCAATTTGATAATTCAAAATTGTACCCGTTATCAAAGAATCTAATACCAAAAACTGATTTTCGCCGGTTACTTGAAGACGATATTCATCTGCACCATCTAATACATTCCATCTAAACTGTACTGAATTACCTTCTATGGCAGCCTCATCTATTGGAGCTATAATAATAACTTGTGAATCTGTTATATCTTCTTCTAAAACATCATCGCAACTTTGGAAACATGTAAGTACCATAAATATTGAATAACTAAGGTATTTTTTCATAATTTTGAAATATTATTTGATGAAACAATTTTTTTCTTCTGGTTCTGCGTTCTCTCTCTAAATAGAATCTTAAACTGACTATCCTTGAAAATTCAAATTTTTTTTCATACTGATATGAGGCTGCCAGTAAATCATTGAATTTTCCAGACAATATTAATCGGTTAGTGAAAATATTAAAATAATCATTATTAGCCTTGTGTACTTCTTCCAATTTTACCAGTTCTACTTCCGGCTCAATGGTGGTAAACATATGTAAAATTTCTTGCTGTACTAAATCTGCATCGGCGGTCTCCTTGCCTATTATTTTGTCTAAATATGCAACCTCTGTTCTCAGGCCTGTAATACGCTGTTGAGAATTACTAACTTTAGCTAGTGTAGCTCTCGACGAATTAAGTGTTTTATATGCATCAACAGTCATGCTAAAAGATCTTTTATAAGCAGTTATTCCCAACACTACCAATAAAGTAATGAGTGCCATAAACTTTTTCTTATAAGATAAATTTTCAAACATCAAATTGAAGTGTTAATTTAATTTTAAAAGTATTGGTTCTGCCTTCGTTTTTAAAATCGACGATCTCAACATTTTTTATCCATGATATTTTTTTAAGTATTTTAATCCAATTTGCAAATGCACTATTTGAAGTTGCGAGGCCTTCCAACTCTATGAGATCATTAATAAAATTAATACGTTGATCTTGCTTAATCTTGTTTTGTGTTGGAAAAACATTAAGTTCTGTCAAATTAACCTCTGTAGGGATTTCTTTTGTGATTTCCGAGATATAAAAGCTTAAGAAATTACTATCATTTAATCCTGATTCATGCAAAATTGCCTCTTTATTTTTCATGTCATTTTCTAATGTAACCAATTTATTATAAGCAATATTTTGTGTTTCCAGCTCAACCTGTAGTTTTAAATAGTCTTCTTGATAATGATTTAACAATAGATAACTAATTAATAAGGCCAAGAAAAAAAATACCAATGCTACCACTCCAATAGCATTGAATGATTTTTTATAAAAAAACTCTTGCCGCTTCTGATCTAAAAACAGCTTATCTGCTATGATATTTTTATTGGGGAAAAGATAATTCAATAAATTAGAAAAGGGTATAATATCATTAGACGCAATCTTAATGTCTCCCACATCATAATAATCTTGGCTTGTGGAAGTATCTTTTTTGGAAATATCAAATAGTATGTCGTCTTTAAATTGCAACTCGAAATCCTGAGTAAAAATTGAAGACTGGTTTTCGATAAGAGGTTTAATAGTGGATAAAACATATGGACCAATGCTTATGTCGACTATCGAAATTTTGCGTGCTTCAAATTCGTTTATTTCTTCTTCAATAATTGTTTTTCTCGCAACAGAACAATATATAAATGACCCTTGCTCTAACTGATACCAATAAAAATCGTCAGGATTTGCATTGAACAATATTTTGGATTGAAAATTTGGAATATTTTCTACTTTTTTAGTAACGATTCCCTGACCAGAGAATGACAGCAACGTTGGTAAATTCTTTGGGATTTGATTAATTAAAACGTCTAAATTTTCTGCGAAAAAAGAGGTGCTGATCGTGAGATTTTCTTTCTTTCTAACAACCTCGATGGCATTATACTTTTTACCTCCTTCCTGCAAAACAATCTCAATACAGAGAAATTTGTTGCCGGTTAAAATAGTATTTAAAGTTTTGTTGATCATTAATAAACAACTGTAGGTTTTATAAAAACATGTAATTTAGATTTTTCTTTAGCCTTTCTTTTACTGCTAAAAAACCATTTTAAAATAGGTACTCTTGATAAAAAAGGAGTTCCAGTACCCGAATTTTCTTTTTCGAGTTCATCCAGCCCTCCTAGTAAGATCATTTCGTTATTTTTTACCCTTATCAAAGACTCAAACTTTTGTGTTGTCTTTCCCGGAGGTGCATTCTCACCGGCCCTCCCCAAAAATGCACTTTTTTCAACAACAATATCAAGTGTTATATGCTCATCTTTAGAAACATAGGGTAGTATATTCACGCTGAGGTTTGCCTCAGTAGGCTTCCATTGGCCTGATTGTAATATATTATCATTTACACCAGAATTGATCAACCTATTGGTTTGTTCAAAATAATAACTGGTTTCTCCTATAGATACACTTGCCTTATGACCACTTAAAGTAGCTATTTTTGGTGTGGATTTTAAATTAATAATTGAATTGCTCTCTAAGGCCCGGAGATTGGCATAAAAATTTTCAGATACCTTTCCTATATTTATAATTCCCAAACCGTTAAATGCATCAATTAAATTATTTAAAGAGCTTGAATTAACGGTAGCATCTAAATTTGGAAAAAGGACACCTTCCGTTCTTACCTCTTTCCCTTGTTCAGATAATATCCCCTGAATACCTGTTTGTATATCATATGATTTTTGATATTGAACAATAAGCACTTCAATTTTAACCAGAGGCACTACTTTATCTAACTTTTTTATAATTACTTTAAGTTCTTCTAAAATAGGTTTTGAACCAGAAATTAAGAGCCCGTTAAGCTCAACGAATTCTTGAATTTCAACATCTTGAATCAATGATTTTGGCAGCGAATTCATAACAGTTTCAATCGTTCTGTTTTCCAACTGAACCAACTCTGAAGCTCTAAGGCCTTCAGTAGTTTGAAGTCCTATTAAATAAAGATCATCTACTTTTTTTGAAGTATATTTTGTTCCCTTAAATGAATGATTTAGCAGGCTCTCAAAATCTATATTTTCGGCAAATAATGTTGTAATGACATCATCTGGCCTATCGTATATAAAATAATTGAGTTTGAGCAAATCTGAAGCTTTCGAAAGGAGTGTTGTTGCGTCTACATCAAAAGCCCTGATAGTTAAGTAACCCTTTTCGTTCAATAAAATATCCAAATTTCCACTAGTATTGTTTTGCGATAATCTTCTAGAGGTTGTCCTTCTTGTTTTAGCAGATGCACTGGGGTTTTTAGTTTCACTAACGGCTATATCCTTCGATAAAAAATAAAACCCATTAGCATCAACAGAGGACACTAATTGATTAGATCTTGCAATCATATCTATTACTTGGTCAAAGGGTCTATTTAAAATATACGCAGATACTTTCATCTTCTTCACTTCCGGAGCTAAAACTATATTTTTATTAGAAAGTTCAGTAATTCTTTCAGCCACCAAAGGCAAAGAATCATTTTTTAATTTTACGGACAAGAATTCATTTTGACTGTTAAAGGTTATATCAATAATTTTCTTGGGTTTTTCCTTAGGTTTCTTCTTTGCGATTTCACGTTTTTTGAACGTAATAATCTCATTCATGAATTCAACTTCCAAATCATACTTATTTACCAGGAAAAGATAAACATCTTTGACTTTTACATCAAAAAAATTACTGACCACCATTTGGTTGAGATCGGGATCAACACTCACGTTTAATTTATGTTCTTCTGCAAGTGAGGTTATTATTTCAAACAAAGTTAAGCCAGAAACATCAATCTCTGTAAGTTCATTAAGGCCTGGCCTATCTTTTGCCATCTCATCAAATTGTTCTTCTAACGTTTTCGTTTTATCCTGAGAAAAAACAAAACTTATAAAAAATAAACAGGCGATCAAAAGTAATTTCTTTTTCATTATTGTGCTTCTATTATGATGGAATATACTTCTTCAATAGATGTTTCTCCCTTCTTTACCAATTCTATTGCTTTATCAGACAGTCTGGAAAATTTTTGCTTAGAAACATATTGTTCCAGATCAGATGAGTTTTTTCTTATTTCCTGTGCCAATTCGCCTTCAACAGGAATCACTTCATATAATGCAGTTCGCCCTTTATAACCAGTATAATGGCAGCGGTCACAACCTTTTCCTTTCCAGTGTTTACTAATTGAATTAAAAATTTCATTTTGATATTCTTTACCCACTATTTCAGATTCCTCCTTACATGTATTACACAGTTTACGAACCAATCGTTGTGCCACCGAAACTTTTAAGGTTTCAGCTATTAAAAAAGCAGGGATACCCATATCAATTAATCTAGAAATTGTACCCAAAGCCGAATTAGTATGAATTGTTGATAGCACTAAGTGCCCTGTAAGGCTTGCACGTATCGCCATCTCGGCAGTTGCACCATCCCTGATCTCCCCCAACATAATAATATCAGGATCCTGTCTTAAAAAAGTTCTTAAGGCACTTGTAAATGTCAGTCCTATATCTTCTCTCAACTGTACTTGATTGATTCCTTTTAAAGTATATTCAATTGGATCTTCTACAGTAACAATATTGGTGCTTATTTTATTCAGTAATTTTAAACTTGAATATAATGTTGTTGTTTTCCCGGAACCTGTTGGGCCACTTATGAGAATAATTCCTTTCGAAGATTTTAAGGCCTCTAGATACCTATGTTTCTCATCATCCTTCATCCCTAATTTGTCCATACTTAAATGGTCGGTATCTCTCCCTAAAATTCGCATCACAATTTTCTCACCATGTAATGTAGGCAAAATAGAGACTCTTATATCAAAATCATCATAGTTAATACGGCCGTCTTGAGGGAGTCTTTTTTCGGTAATATCAAGATTGGATTTAATCTTGATTTTGTTGACTAATTCCAGGTAGTTTTCTTTTTTGATATTATATTTCTCAATGAGTTTCCCATCTATTCGGTAACGTATTCGACATGAATCTTTATAAACTTCAAAATGAATATCACTACTTCCAATAGCTTTGGCTTCCAGGATGAGTTCTTCTAAGAAATCTTGTGATGAAATTTCAAAATTGCCTTTTTCAGTAGTTCTTTTGGAGAGTTTTTCCCCTCTTCTATAATACAAAACCAATGCTCTTTTGATAGTTTCAGAAGCAACCGGATCCAATCTTATTGTTTTACCTAAGATCAATTCCAATTCATCTGCAAGAGCTTCAAAAATCATCGTTTCATCTACAAAAAAATCAATAGAAGTTTCGGCAACTTCTTTTGGGATTATGCCATAGTTATGAGCCAGGTCAGCATTGATGACTTGTTGTTTCTCAATTGATAATTTTATAGTAGTTGTTATACTCAAATAGTCAGATTAGTTTAGTTTCAAAAAAATTAAGATCAACAGCATAAAAAACGCCTTTCAATAATATCATATAAAAAGCCAAGAGCCCTGCCAAGGGCACTAAATTGGTTCTTGTTTTAAGCTTAATAATAAAAAACATAAGGATCGAAAACAACATCCCGGTGATAAAGTAAAGAATATAATTTGCTGTTGAAAAATAAGGTATAATAGCAACAAAAAATAATATATCCCCCTTCCCAATAGAATTAAAAGGGTTAGTTAATTTTCTATTTTTCACACTAAGATAAAGGTAAAGTCCCAAAAGTGTAATAACCAAAAACAGGCCATTGTAAAATAATATACTTTTATCAAAATTATTTTCAATAAATACATAAAGTCCCAATATAGATATAACCACTGGCAACGCAATATGTATTGCCCTAAACTTCATATCCTGAATAAAAACCAATAGTAAAAGGCCAATTAATAATAATTCCATAGCAATATCCACAAACTTAATCCTTAACGGTTTCTCTCAACATTTTTTTGTTATCAATTTCCCACGTATTATAATTACCATCATCATCAAAATCAGACAAGGAGGTTGCTGTGGCCTTAAATGTATTCGTAGAAGCCTCAATAATTTCAATTCTGTAAACAGCCTGTCCGCCTTGCTCAATGGTTAAAGCAGGTTCGAAACCCACCTCATCAAAATCTGCAGAATATTTAGAGTGTCTATAGAAGTAGTTTTTTTCTAGCCCATATAGGTGGTTGAGCATACTCTGGGCTTCAATTGATTTTGCCTGTGAAATCACAGATGTCTGATTAGGCAATACCATGAGCAAAAGAATCCCAATGATGCATAGTACGATTAATATTTCTGTCATAGAATAGGCCTCGACGTATCCCTTTTTATCTTTTTTCTTTTCATCTAAATCCATAAAAATACATTCATTTTAAAAATTTTGCCGCTGTAAATATAAACTTTTTCAACATATACTTATGTCCCATTAATAATTTTACTTAAATCAAACATTGGAGCATACATGGCGACCATTATTACACCAACAATTAATCCGATAAATATTATTATCAAAGGCTCTAACACCACACCTATCATTTTGGTTTTATGTTCTACTTCCTCATCGTATTCATCAGCGAGTCTTGAAAACATACTATCCAATTCATTTATCTCTTCTGCCACCTCAACCATGGTTAATAACTTATAGTCATATATATTATGTTTTGTCATAGCAGATGATAAAGATGACCCTTTGACAATATCCTGCCTAATCGGGTCTATAGAAGATTCTATCGGATAGAATCCTATCATCTTTTTTACCAAATCCAATGATTCGGTCAAGGGAGTTTTTGAAGTAAGCAGAAGATCCAAAAATTGACAAAATCTGGCTAGGTAAATTATCTTTACCAATTTTCCAAAATAAGGTATTCGTAAAATAAATTTTGATTTGATATTTCTGAATTTAAGATTATCTCCATAAGCTTTTAGTAATCCATAGATTAAAATAGCACTTATGATTATAAACATTATTATGGACGGGAATCTTTCTGATAATGCTATAATATTTTTAGTCAACACCGGTAATTCTGCATCAAATTGATTAAAAACAGATTTAAACATTGGAACGACATAAGTCAGCATAAAATACAAGACCCCTACTGTAAGTGTAAGAACAAATACCGGATATGTTATAACCGAAATAATTTGCTTTCGAAGTTTTATTTGTCTTTTGAAATATTTATGTAGTTCTAATAAGACTAAATTGAGTTTTTTTGTCTCTTCTCCTATTTTTATACTATAATATTCGTAAGCCGAAAAGTGACCTGTCTTTTGTAATGCCTCATGAAAACTTCTACCTTGAATAATCTGTGACTTAATATCTAAAATGAGATTTTTAACAAATGATTTTTTCTGTTGATTGCCCAGAATATCTAATGCCGTACTAAAATCTACTCCTGCATTCAGTACAGTGGCTAAATCTTTATATAACATTTCTCTTTCCTTAGCGCCTAGCTTTTTGGAAAAACTAAACTCTCTATTGAAAAAATCTCCTGAAAAAAATTTTGAAACTTTTTTTGCTTCAACATTTTTATTTATTTTGCTTATATCAACTCCCATTATTATATTTATAATCAAGTATTCTTGAATATTTTTTTGTAACAACATACTCTATCGGTTCATTAAAAAGAGGTGCTGTAACTATTACCTTTCGAATCAAATTTGCGCTTGAATCCAGGCTCGAAACTCTATCTAAAGTTACCTTTATAATCCTCAAACTGTCAACATTTTGGTTTTGTTTCCTTAACAAATATTTATCTGTGATTTCATATTTAACAGATTTTGTATTGTAAAATAAAATTTCGAAAGAATCTGTTAAAGCAACGATTTTTTCGGCATTAAAAAAATCAGTCTTTAGTTGTAAACTAAAACTATCGAATTCCATTTGTTCCTCAATATTAATCTGATAATTTGATACTTGTCTAGCGAATGAGGAATATACAAAGTAAACAATACCTATTATAATTGACATAATAGCAATATTGATCAACATTTCCAATATAGTGAAAGCTCTTATATTATTCTTCCACATCTTTTTTCAATATTAGGTAGTTGTATACTATAGAGTCTGACCTGACATGCACAATGTAACTTATTTTTTTTAAATTTTTTCGATTCTCAAAATTGGTGACCACTTTTCGGATTTTATAGGTTTTAAAATTATACACTTCAGAATCAAAATTTTGATTTATTTTCATATCAGAAACTAACCTATTGATCTGAAATTTAATTTTTGAGTTAAGAATTGATTGACTAGTATCTAACACAATGACATACAATCTGAGAGCGATAAGCAAACAGATTGCAATAATAGTAATGGCAATTACCGATTCAATTAGGGAGCTTGCTTTTAAATATCGTTTACCATAGATATTTGACCATTCCATACATTAGCTTTTTATCTTGTGCGAATAAAGGCAATCTTATAAAATCATTTGGTAAATTATCCGCTTCAATGGAGGCGTTTAAAAGTAGATTTCCATAATCTCCACTTTCTGTTTCCATTTCCAGTTTATGTGCATAAACCGATCCAATCACCTTACCCTGTAGTTGTAGTTTGCCATTGCAATAAAGATCACCAATTATTAAAGCACCTTCGTCAACCCTGATCTTATTATTTTCCTTTTCATCAAAACTCTCACCTTCAATAAGTACGCCCCCATAAACTTCTGATCTGGTTGATATTGTTATTTTTTTATCAAATCCATCCTTATCCGGATAAATCACTAAACTAGATGGGTAATCAAGTTTTACTCTTTCACCCAAAACAATTTCTTTATCGGCAAAAATTTGCATATTACCATGAAACCCATCGTTAATAACCACCTTAGGTGCATTTACAATCACATCTTCAATCTTTGCCGTACGCTCAATATAGAGGGTATCATTGGATTTTATAATTATATTTCCTTTAATATTGATATCCTCGATTCTTTCTCCGTTCTCCAAATTTATTATTAACGTTTCTTTCTTAAAGCTTCTAAATATAGTAGATTGATTTTTAACCTGAGAAAAAGATATCCATTTTTCTCCATCTAAAAATATCGCCCTTCCAAACGCTAGTTTTGGTAGTGTGTGTTCAGAAATAGAAATATGACCATTTACAACAGGTTTATTTAATTGGTTATTCCCTAAAATATTTACTGTTTTATGACCCTCCCTAGGCAATTGCATATTCCCCTTAATTGATGTGGCACCGGAAAGCTTAAGTTCCTCACCCAAGTCTGATATATATAAGGCCAATTTATTCTCAGTATTACTTTCTCCAACAAGACCTATTTTTTGAACAGTATCACTTTTAAAAAAAGCTTTAACATTAAGACTTGTATAGGCTCCCCATCTTGTTTTAATGAATTCACATACCAAACCATCTCCAAAAATATCAATCATTTCTGGTTTAAGGTCATTAAAATTGTTAGAATCACTGAGATAGAAATTAAGACAAGATTCACAACGATCAATCAACCGTTCTTTTATAGACTGCCTTGCGGAAAATTCAATACTAACCGTAAAAATAAATAATAACGTCGCACTGAAAATAGATATTAAAAGACATACATAAACCGCATATAACAATGACCCCGCCTTTATCACATTACCAATTATTTTGTATTCTTCTCTTTTTTCTTACTCGAGCTATCTTTCTCTTTTTTAGAAAATATACCTTTGAAAAAGCTTTTTATTTTTTCTTTAAAAGTCTTTTTAACTTTGAGATCTTTATCAACTGCTTTTCCTTTGTTAAAGCGCAGCGTATCCTTTGTTTTTAAATTAACCCAAGTTCCATGTTTCCAATCGTTCTTGTATTTTCCTTTTAAAAGAATTTTTCCATTTTCCGAATACTCAAAATATGAACCTGACTTTAAACCATCATCCCAATCCAATAACTCCTTTAGCTTTCCGTTTTTGTGCCATTTTTTCCATCGATCATTCTTAAGACCATTTTTGTATTCTCCTTGCTCAGAAATATTGTTGTCAAGGTAACTTTTAGTATAGTCACCATGTAATAGTTCCCCAAAATATCCTCCAACCGAAGAATGAATTTCACCAGATTTATACCAATAATATTCTCTGTTTTCTCTACACTCCAGCTTCGTTTTTGGAGAAACATAAAAAACATATTTATACTCCCCATCTGAGATTATTTTTCGTTGTGTATTCTCATTTAGTGTGTTAGAACTAACTAAGAAAGTAAATAATATAACGTATAGTTTCATGAATTGAATATGGTTTATTCGATGAATTGAGCTTCAAAGCAATTACAGCAAATATAGCCTAATTTTTTATAGGCGACAATATATTAATACAATATGAATTTAAAAAAGCCAAAGGAAATGGTAACTATTAAATAGTCAGCATATGCAACCATTTCATCAATATCATCTGTTAATATCAACTGTTCTGTATTAAATTCAACAGAACTTATATAATTCGGATTATGCTTATTCCGTTTGATATGTTCAATAGCATAACTGCTGCGCATATACCATCTTATTTCATCCAGATTCTCGCTCAACATTTTTACAATAGCCGTTGCCCAGCTTCCTCCGCCAAAAACGGCAATTTTAGGTTTGTTTTTCATATAAATTGATTACGGTTTCAAAAACAGCTAACAAAACAGACGAATTAAAAGAAAATGCGAAAGAAGTTTTTGAAGATGCCAAAGAGGTAGCAAAAAAAACTGTGGAAATAGCCGGTGAAAAAGCTGCTGACTTAAAAGAAGAGGCTAAAGAAGTCTTTCAGGATGTAAAAAAGGAAACTAAAGAATTAGTAAAAGAAGCTAAAGAAGTAGCCAAAAAAACTGCGGAAATAGCTAGTGAAAAAGCCGCTGATCTAAAAGAAGAAGCAAAAGAGGTTTTTGAGAATGTCAGTGAAAAAGCAGGTGAATTTGCAGAAGAAGCAGGTGAAAAACTTTCAGATATTGCCGATGATGCCGGCGAAGAATTTAAAGAAGCTTCAGGTAAGGCCAAAAACTTTTTTCAGCGTTTATTTGGTAAATAAGAAATCTTATTGACCAAATAGAAAAGAAAGTCTTTTAAGGAAATACCTCTTATAAATAAACTTTATATGGCTTACTGTTGTATTTAATATTTTCATAGCTTTGTTATGTTAATTAACTAAAACTAAAAATTATGTCAGAAGAAGATAAAAATTTAGGAGAAGAGGCTAAGGATGCTGCAAAAAAAGCAGTTGATAAAGCAAGTGAAAAAGCATCAGAACTAAAAGAGGATGCTAAGGAAGTTTTTGAAGATGCAAAAGAAGAAGCGAAAGAGTTTGCCGAAGAAGCCAAGGAAACAGCCAAAGAATTTAAAGAAGGTGCCAAGGAGGCCTATGAGAATTTATCCGGTGCCGGTGGAGAAAATAAAAAGATGCTCGCAGGTATTTTAGCTATTGTTTTGGGGTCTCTAGGTGTACATAAATTTATTTTAGGATATCAAAAAGAAGGACTAATATTATTAGGTGTCACTGTTGTAGGTTATGCAACATTATGCATTGCCATAGGCGCATTTATTTTAATGGCTACAGGAATTATTGGTTTAATTGAAGGTGTAATATACTTAACAAAATCTGATGAAGAGTTTTACGAAACGTATCAAGCCAACAAAAAACCTTGGTTCTAAATAAAATTTCTTTTTAAAACAAAAAAAGCATATCGTTCGATATGCTTTTTTTGTTTATTATTAGGATTGTTCATTTTCAAAAAATTTCCTTTCTAATTCAGCTTGAAATTCCTCCATAACAGGTTTCACAGTACTCTCAGGCAAGTCTGCAATTCTAATATACATCAATCCGTCAACAGCATTATTAAATTTCGGATCAACATTAAATGCTAATAATCTCGCATTTTGTTTTACATACTTTTTCAGCAATACAGGCATTCGTAAACTGCCCGGTTCCAGCTCATCTATAATTCTATCAAACTTTACCATATCAGCTTTACTGGCATCAAAAACAAAATCTTTATCAGCATCATTCAACTTCACCTTATACTCCTTTTTAGGATGTATATATTGTGCCAAATAGGGGTCATAATAGTGCGATTTCATAAATTCTATCATAAGTGATTTCGAGAAATTAGAAAACTGATTACTAATACTTACACCGCCCATCAGGTATTTATATTCAGGGTAGCGCAACGTAACATGTACAATACCTTTCCATAACAAAAATAAAGGCATGGGTTTTTGTTGATATTCTTTTATGACAAATGCGCGCCCCATTTCAATGGTTTTCTCCATCATATTATATAACTCCGGTTCTACCCTGAACAAGGTATTTATATAAAATCCGTCAATACCATGTTTTTTGTAAATATCACTTCCTAAGCCCATTCTATAAGCACCCACGACAACATTCTCGGCACTATCCCATAAAAACATATGATGGTAAAATTGATCATATTTATCAAGATCCAAGTCATTATTAGTGCCCTCGCCAATCTCACGAAAAGTAATTTCTCTTAATCTACCTAGTTCACGTAGAATATGGGGTATTTTATAGCTTTCAGCAAAAAAGACCTCATAATTTTTGCTTTCCAATAATCTGGAATCATTTTCTCTTAACTTTTCAACTTCTTTTATAATTTTATTAGGGGAAACAGGCGGAATAACATCTTTAGGTTGCTTTGTTATTTTTAATGTCGGCGTTTTAATTAAAGGGGTTTTCACTTCAAAAGGGTTTGCCAACATATATGTTTTCTTGCGTAAAAAAATATGAAAATCGTCAATGTTCGTATATTCTTCTTGTGCCTTTACAGAAATGGGTTTACCAATTCTTACTTTAATTACTCTACTTTTTTGAGTTAATAATTCTGATGGTAATTTAGCTGTTCTTAATGTGTCATTAATTTTAGATAAAAAATAAAATAATTTACTGTTTTTTGCATGAAAATAGATCGGGATAATAGGAACTTTAGCTTTGTAAATCAATCTTATAGCACCTTCTTCCCAAGGTTTATCAACAATCAGTTTCCCATCTTTATACGTAGATACTTCTCCTGCCGGAAAAATCCCTAAGGGAAAACCTTCGTTTAAATGACCTAGTGCATTTTTTATTCCCGTAACGCTTGATTTCGCATCTTTTCTATCTTCAAAAGGATTCACAGGCATAACATACGGTTTTAGCGGCTCAATCCGATGCAGTAAAAAATTGGCCATGATTTTATAATCAGGCCTTTTTTCGGCCAATAATTTTAACAATAAAACACCATCTATTCCGCCAAGGGGGTGATTTGAAATACTAATAAATGCACCCTCTTTTGGGATACGTTTTAAATCTTCATTGGGTATTTCAAATTGTATCTGAACTTCATCTAAGATCGCATTTAAAAAAGCTATATCTTTCTTATCTTTATGTTTATCATAAATTCTATTGAGCCTTGAAATACGTAATATTTTTAACAGTATCCAACCAGCAAAGGTTCCCAAAAAACCATATTTTTCCAGGCCAATAACGCTGGCAATTTCCTTTGAAGACACTAAGCCCATATTAGAATTTTTTAGTTAGATAACGTCCAAAGATAGAAAATTTATTGAATAACAATTTGTACCGTTTCTTCGGTCAATTGCTTTAGCAATACTTTATGTTTATTTTCAATTTTTTTAACGGCGTTCTTATCAAAATGCCTGATGGTATATAGGGAAACCCCTTTGTGAAATTCAGTTTTGAATTTGTTCTTTAATTCATCCTGTAACTTTTCAAAATTAAAATAGGTATCATCCATACACACCGAAAAACTAATTGCTGAATTTTGAATTAGATTTACTTTCATTTTGTATTGATGCAGTAGTTCGAATATTTCGCTGATATTGCGCTCAACAATAAATGAAAAATCCAATGAAGAAATGGATAATAATATTTGATCTTTTTTTACAATGAAACAAGGTGTTTCTGGTAATATATGCATACCTCTGCTAACGGTAGTACCTTTATTTTCAGGTTCTATGAATGATTTAACATACAACGGGATTTCTTTTTTCTGTAAAGGTTGCAATGTTTTAGGATGAATTACCGATGCTCCATAAAATGCCAATTCAATAGCCTCTGTATACGATATTTGTTGTAATAATTGAGTTTCGTTAAAATAGCGGGGGTCGGCATTTAAAACCCCTTCAACATCTTTCCATATAGTCAGGCTTTCTGCATCCAAACAATAGGCGAAAATTCCGGCTGAATAATCTGAGCCCTCTCTACCCAATGTTGTGGTAGTACCTTCATCACCTTTCGCCATAAACCCCTGTGCTATGTATAATTTTTTAGGTAAGATATTATTTTTTATAGCTCTTTCGGTTTCATTCCAATTTACTTTTGCATCTCTATAGTCGCTATTTGTTCTAATATATTCTCTAACATCAATCCATGTGTTTACAATACCTATTTCATTCAGATAAAAGCTAACAATCTTTGTTGAGATCAGCTCGGCAACAGGTACTATTTGATCATAAACATAATTATAATCTTTTGACCTGTTTTGTATCATAAAACCCGTCAATTCAGTAAATAAAACTTCTATTTCCTTTATCATTTCATGATTTTTATCTTCAAATAAATCTGTAATGATTTTATAATGGTATGCTCTTACTTCATCAATTAAAAAAGGTAGGTTTTCATTTTTATAAAAATAAGCCTCCATTAATTTTTCGAAAGCATTGGTCATTTTACCCATTGCCGATATCACAATAAGAATATTATCATATCCCGTTTTTTGTAATACCCGGGCCACATTTCTTATTCCAGCCGCATCTTTAATTGACGCTCCGCCAAACTTAAAAATCTTCATTGCTTAGATAAATATTGAGCAATACTATCATTGCTAATTTGACAAACATTCCATTCTTCAAACATGATTGCTCCGGTACTTTTATAAAATTCAATGGCCGGTGTATTCCAATCCAACACTACCCATTCAACCCTTTTAATTCCCTTTTGCAACGCGTCTTCTAATACTCTGTCATACAGCGCTTTCCCAATACCTTTACTTCTGAATTTTTCAGTAACAACTAAATCTTCTAAATGTATTGATGGGCCATCCCAGGTAGAAAATCGATTGTAAAACAATGCCATTCCAACTATAGTACCTTCATATTCGGCTACAAAAGTAGAAAAAGCAGGATTTTTTTTAAATCCGTTGTCAATTAAGTCATCAACATTAATTTTAACAGCATTCGGTTCTTTTTCAAAAACTGCCAACTCAATCACTAATTTTAAAACGGAGGCCATATCGCGCTGTTCACCTCTTCTAATTATAAACTCCATAACATTATTTATTTCAGCAAATTTAACGATATTTGTATCCATTACACAACCAATTTATCAGCTATGCAAAAACACAGTACTTTAGGAGAATTTATTATTGAAAATCAAAAGGATTTTAAATATTCTTCAGGCGAACTTTCCAGGTTAATGAATTCTATTAGATTAGCATCAAAAGTTGTAAACCACGAAGTGAATAAGGCGGGGCTAGTTGACATTTTAGGTACTGCAGGAGATACAAATATTCAAGGTGAAGAGCAGCAAAAATTAGATTTGTATGCCAATGAAGTTTTTATGAAGAGGTTAATTAGTAGAGAAATTGTATGCGGTATAGCCAGTGAAGAGGAAGACGATTTCGTAATTGTTTCTGGTAATGATGAATCTAATAATAATAAATATGTAGTTTTAATTGATCCGCTAGATGGTTCTTCTAATATAGATGTTAATGTATCTGTTGGAACTATTTTCTCAATTTATAGAAGAATTACCGAACCTGGAACACCAGTTCAACTTGAAGATTTTTTACAAGAAGGTAATAAACAAGTAGCTGCTGGTTATGTCGTTTATGGCACTTCGACCATGCTTGTATATACAACTGGGCATGGGGTTAACGGTTTTACATTAAATCCGGCGCTTGGGGTTTTTTATCTATCGCACCCTAACATGCTATTCCCTGAAGACGGAGCTATTTATTCTATCAATGAAGGCTATTATATTCATTTTCCTCAAGGTGTAAAAGATTATCTGAAGTATTGTCAAATGGAAGAAGAAGACAGGCCATATAAAGCACGTTATATCGGTTCTTTGGTATCTGATTTTCATCGTAACATGATCAAAGGTGGTATTTATATATACCCCACCAGTTCAAAAGCACCTCAAGGAAAATTACGATTGTTATACGAATGCAATCCGATGGCATTTTTAGCTGAACAGGCTGGTGGAAAAGCATCAGATGGCTATATGAGAATTATGGATATTAAACCGACTGAATTGCATCAACGTGTACCTATTTTCTGTGGTAGTAAAAACATGGTTGAAGTTGCTGAAAAATTTATGCAAAACTATCCTGATGATGCTAATTATTAATCTTCAGTGTGCAGTTGCGGTTAGCAGTAAAATAAAGCTACTTATTAATTCTGAACTGCCTTTTCTTTTAAATTAAAATACTTTTTATATCCATTTGGGATTGTGTCAACAGACAATAAACAACCTACCTTCATATCAGGATAAATTTCACTGTATTTGGCTACGTTGTACATACCAACTCTTTTGTTGATATGTCTACGTTCTATTTCGTCAGGACTATCAAAACCCGCCGCGGCTACCATTTCCAGAAAACTATGAATGGTTTCTTCGTGATAATTTGAGGCCCTTACAGCTTTATCTTCAACAACTAATCCTTTCATCAACGATTTATTTTGTGTTGCCACACCAACAGGACATGTATTGTTATTACATTGCAATGCCTGAATGCAGCCAATAGACAACATCATTGCTCTGGCGCTATTACACAAATCTGCACCCAAAGCAATTGCCCTGGCCATATGAAAACCTGTAATAATCTTACCAGCCGCGATTAATTTTATCTCTTTCTTTAAATCAAAACCAACGAGCGTGTCGTGCGCAAAAACCAAGCCTTCTCGCAGGGGCATGCCAATAGAATTTGAAAATTCTACAGGTGCTGCTCCTGTTCCTCCTTCACCTCCATCGACAGTAATGAAATCAGGAGTAATTTTAGTATTAAGCATCGCCGTGCAGATATCAATAAACTCTTGTTTTTTACCTATACATAATTTAAATCCTACAGGCTTTCCTCCACAAAGTTCGCGCACTTTTTTAATAAAACTCATAAACTCTGTTGGGTTTGAAAAAGCTGAATGGGAAGGGGGTGAATGTACACTTACGCCAGGCTCTACCAATCTGATTTCGGCAATTTCTTTTGTGTTTTTAGATGCAGGCAAAATACCTCCATGACCGGGTTTAGCACCTTGTGAAATCTTTATCTCAATCATTTTAACTTCCGGTCGTAAGGCTTCTTTGGCGAAAGCAACATCATTAAAATTACCTTCTTCATCCCTGCAACCAAAATAACCTGTTCCGATCTGCCAAACCAAATCACCCCCATATTTTAGATGATAAGGACTGATCCCACCTTCACCTGTATTATGAGCAAAACTTCCTGTTTTGGCACCTTTATTTAATGCCATCACGGCATTTTTACTCAAGGAACCAAAACTCATTGCTGAAATATTTAATAAACTTGATGAGTATGGTTGTTTACAATCTTTTCCTCCTATTAAAACCCTCGGGAATTCACCAATTTCTTTGGGGCTATGTTTACAATACATAGAATGATCCATCCATTCATAACCTGAACGGTATACATTCATTTGAGTACCAAAGGGAGCCGTATCATTTTCTTTTTTAGCCCGTTGATATATCAAAGATCTGAAAATTCTATTTAGTGGTCGCCCTTGAGTATCGGTCTCAACAAAATATTGCATGATCTCAGGACGTACAGATTCGAGAACATATCGAAATCTGCCTAATAATGGAAAATTGCGCCGTATAGTGTGCTTTGTTTGGACAATGTCAAAAATTCCCATTAAAATAAGCGGAACTACAATAACAAAACTCCATAAGGCAGGTTGCCAAAATTGAGCAATCACAATAATTAAAATTGTAAATAAAACTGAGACTAAGATAAATTGTTCACGGGCCTTCATTCTGAATTTGGTTTGTTGTTAAAAATAGTAAATACTATTTAATTTTTTATTGATCTTTAGTCGTTAAGTCACATTATACTTTTCATAATAATTCTATCTTTACCGAAATCTAAGAATTAATGGGGGTAATTAAAATTAAAAATATTCATTTATATGCATATCACGGATGCCTTGATGAGGAAGGTAAAATAGGTTCTGAATATAGAGTAGATTTATGTGTGAAAGCCGATCTATCGAAATCAGCTAAAAGTGATAATTTGAGCGACACAGTAGATTATGTTCATTTAAATAAAATTGTAAAAGAAGAAATGGCAATACGCACTAAATTATTAGAAACGGTTGCTGATAAAATTTTAATACGAATTTTAAATGAAATTTCGATAGTTAAAAAAGCTATTGTAGAAGTCTCAAAAGTAAATCCACCTATTGGTGGCAATGTAGCCATGGTTACCATTAAAATGAAAAAAACCAGAATGTAATTTACAAAAGATGCTTTTGCAGATAATTGTAAAAAGTCAATACAAGTTTATTGTATACTATATAATTTTAACTAAATTTGTAGCCTCAAAATAGGGCGTTGTGGCCGAGTGGCTAGGCTGGGCTCTGCAAAAGCTCCTACAGCGGTTCGAATCCGCTCGACGCCTCAAAAAATCTTATCTATTCAGGTAAGGTTTTTTCATTTTATTTCCTTTATAATTAGGCATATTTTATGCATCTTTGTACCTCATAAATTCGATATGAAAATTTATCCAATAGAAACCGGGAATTTTAAGCTTGATGGAGGTGCTATGTTCGGAGTAGTACCGAAGGCCTTATGGCAAAGAACAAATCCTGCTGACGCTAATAATTTGATTGATATGAGTATGCGCTGCATGCTTATTGAAGATGGTGACAGGCTTGTTTTAATTGATAATGGTTGTGGTAATAAACAATCTGAAAAATTCTTTGGGCATTATTATTTATCTGGAGATTTTTCTCTGGAATCATCGCTTACAAAATTGGGTTTTCATAAAGATGATATTACCGATGTGTTTTTAACACATTTACATTTTGATCATTGTGGCGGAAGTATTCAGTTCAGTAGTAATAAAACTTACTATGAGCCTGCTTTTAAAAATGCCAACTACTGGAGTAATTCAAATCACTGGCAATGGGCAATTAAGCCTAACCCCAGAGAAAAAGCTTCTTTTTTAAAGGAAAATATTCAGCCTATTAAAGAAAGTGGACAGCTAAATTTTATTTCTCTTCCTGAGACAAATTTCAAAAAACAATCTGAATTAGGTTTTGGCATCTTATTTGTAGATGGTCATACAGAAAAAATGATGCTCCCACATATACAATACAAGGAAAAAACCTTGGTTTTTATGGCTGATCTGTTACCAACGGCAGGACACGTTCCGCTTCCTTATATTATGGGGTACGATACCCGGCCATTATTAACAATGAATGAAAAACAGCTGTTTTTAAACTTGGCTGCCGATAATAATTTTGTACTATTCCTGGAGCATGATTCTCAATACGAATTGTGCACTGTAAAACATACCGAAAAAGGAGTTCGATTAGAACAAACTTATACATTTAATGAAGTCTTTAATTAATTTAATAAATACGATGAGAATTTTAAAACCAATTTCTGCAGTTATGATAGCTGCAATGACATTAGCAAGTTGTGGAACGGCTAAAACTACTACTTCAACTACGAATACCGTAGTCAAAGAAATTAATATTATTACAGTAACTGATAGCATCATTGCTAAAAAAGGTGAAATGGGTAAAGCCGAAATACAAGCTTGGCCTCATACTGATGTTTTTACGGACTCCATACCTGGTATGAGTTTAGCAAAAGCCTATGATTTTGTAAAAAATAAACAAGGTAATGCTGTAATTGTAGGTGTAATTGATTCTGGTATTGATATTGAGCATGAAGATTTAAGAGATGTAGCCTGGATTAATAAAAATGAAATTGCGAATAATGGAAAAGATGATGATGGTAACGGTTATGTAGATGATATTAACGGGTGGAATTTTTTGGGTGGAGAAAAAGGGCAAGCAAATCCTGAACAACTGGAACTAACCAGAATTGTACAAAAATGGATGCCTCGTTTTGATGGTAAATCTGCCGACTCTATAGCTGAAAATGATAAAGTTGATTTTGAGTTATTTGTAAAATTGAAAAAGATTATTGATGAAAAAAATACCAATGCAACTAATCAAGTAGCTCAATATTCTGGTATCAAGCAATTTGTGACTAAAGCAAATGATACCATTAAAAAACTACTTGTGGATAAAGAAATGAATTTAGAAAATGTAAATTCATTAGATTTTGAAAGTCAAGAGTATCAAAAGGGTAAAATGATCATTATGCAAATTTTAAATTCAGGCTCAACTATTGAAGAAGCATATGAAGAATTAGACGGTGTGGTTGATCATTACAGCAATCAATTAAATTCACAATACAAGACTGATTTTAATGGCAGGCTTGCAGGTGATAATCCATATGACATAACCGATACTAATTATGGTAACGGATATGTAATTGGCTCAAAAGATGACGAGATACACGGAACTCATGTTTCAGGTATCATTGCAGCCAAACGCAATAATGGTGTTGGCATGAATGGTGTAGCACATAATGTGCAAATTATGGCTATTAGAGCTGTACCGGATGGCGATGAATATGATAAAGATGTTGCCTTAGCTATACGTTATGCGGTGGATAATGGTGCAAAAGTGATAAATATGAGTTTCGGGAAAAGTTACTCGCCAAATGCAGAATGGGTTTTTGATGCGATTAAATATGCCGAAAGTAAAGATGTATTGTTAGTACATGCCGCCGGAAACGATTCAAGCGATATTGATAGCGCCGATAATTTCCCGAATGACTCCAAAGATAAAATGGTAGAGTTTGCCGACAATGTGTTGACTGTTGGTGCTATGACGCGTCATTTTAATGAAAAACTAGTAGCCTCATTTTCAAATTATGGTAAGAAAAATGTGGATATTTTTGCGCCAGGATTGGAGATCTATTCTACATTTCCAAAGGACGAATACCAATCAATTCAAGGTACTTCTATGGCAGCTCCTGAAGTAGCTGGTGTAGCCGCATTAGTTCGTTCATATTACCCTAATTTAACAGCTAG